>Ga0208589_1000141_pt1 | contig 34331 bp, 31 predicted proteins | sample NGESurshal092012_2_FD_184486 | JGI IMG/M metagenome (GOLD analysis project Ga0208589, IMG submission 184486) | Arctic peat soil microbial communities from Barrow, Alaska - NGEE Surface sample F53-2 shallow-092012 (SPAdes) | ecosystem: Environmental > Terrestrial > Soil > Wetlands > Peat ...
GGTGGGGGATGGGGGGAGGGTGGTGCTTGCGCCGAACCAGGAGTTGCGGGTGATGCGCCAGTGTGCCCACGGCTCGTTGGCGAGCGAGGATCCGCTGATGCCGTCGCAGGCGAGGACGACGCGAGCGCGGATGTTCAGGCATTGTGCGCCTGATCGCAGATTCAGGGTGCGGTGTTCGGACGATTCTGATGGCAATAGCGCGGCGGTGCAGGCGGGCTGAAAATGGCAGCCGCGCTGGATGGCGAGGGCGACGAGATTGGCGTCCAGTTCGTTTCGCAGAATGGCGACGCCGCCGGGCGCGGCGAGCGCGAGGGAATGATGACCCACATGCCAGCGGACCTGGTCGATGGGCTGCGCGGTGCGGAGAGCGGCGGCGAGTCCGGCCTGAGTGAGTGATGCGACGGCGGCGGCGTTGAGGCACCCGCCGCAGACTTTATCGCGCGGCCAGTGCGATTTTTCGATGAGGAGAACGCGCCAGCCGCGCGCGGCTAACAACGCGGCGGCGACCGAACCGGCCGGGCCGGCGCCGATGACGGCGGCGTCCCATGTTTCGATGGAGAGTGCGTCGGGTTCGAGAATCACGGGCCGCCCCCGGGACGTTCCCAGACAAGCAGCATTCGCCAGGGCGAACACCGCCGGATGCGAGCGCCGGTCATGCCGGCTTGCGCGGCGAAATCAGTCAGCTCGTCGAGGGTCCAGGAGGCGCGCACGCTGGCCGGGCCGTCATGATGGACGATGGGGCTGCGGCTGAGGATTCGGCAGGCGGTCCAGGCGCCGGCCAGCCCCAGGCGCGAGCGGCGCAGATCGCTGATGACCACGAGACGGCGCGCGATGTGGCGCATGTTGCGCAGGAGCGCGATGACCTGATCGGCGGCGGGAACGTGATGCAGGAAGAGGCTGTTGGTGACGACATCGAACTCGGCAAAGGGGAGGTTCGCCAGCGTGTCGGCTTCGATGGTGCGGCAGGTGATGCCGACCGAAGCGGCTGCCTGCGCGGCGTGAGTGAGCGCGGTGGGGCTGCGGTCGAGCAGTGAGAGATCGATGTGGAGGCCGCGGCGTTTGGCGGCGATGGCGACGCCGATGGGAACATCCCCCCCGCCGCAAGCGACATCCATGAGAGAGAGTTGAGGCAGCCGGTTTCGCCCGGCCAGTTGGATGATCGGCTCAAGAATACGATCGACCGTGTGGGAGGCGCGGTTGATGCGCTGCAGCCCCTTGAGCGCTTCGACGTGGTCGGCTTCGGGGATGTGCGGGGAATCCATGATTTCCGGCGTCACGACTCGGCGGGTGGGTGGGGAGTGAATCATGGTGGGTCAATCATTGTAGGTCGGGGCTATGAAATGGACTGCGCCGCGGCAACGATGGCCTGGGCGTCCATCGTACCGAGATAGCGCCGCGCCTGGATGAAGAGGCTGGGGGTTTTGTTGACGCCGCCGCGGAGTCCGCTTTCGTAATCGGCGAGGACGCGGCGATGGTGCTGCTCGCTGGTGCGGCTGGTTTCAAATTTGTAAATCTCCAGGCCCAGCGTCAGGGCCAAATGACTGAGATCGATTTCCGCCAGTTCCTTTTGATGGGCAAAGAGGGCTTCGTGCATTTCCCAGAATTTTCCCTGATCGGCGGCGGCTTCGGCGGCTTCGGCCGCGATGCTGGCGTGAGGGTGAATCGAGCTTTGGGGAAAATGCCGGAAGACGAAGCGAACACGGTCGCCCAGAATACTTCTTGATTCCCTGATGATCGGCACGGCATTGAGGCAGTCGGGGCATTCGTAGTCGCCGTATTCGACGATTGTGATGGGCGCGTCTGCCGGCCCGAGGGAATGATCGCGCTCGGTGACGGGGTCGGCGAGAATATCTGCGGATTTTCTCGGTATGTCGCTCATTTAATTCTCTCAAGCTGCGGATACATGGGGTTCCTTAAGTGCATGATAGGGCAATCAATAGCCGCCGAACATTTTCAACCTACAATACCGGCATGAACGACGGCACGGCAACCCATTCCAACACAACAGCCTTCCCGCAGTTGGAGCCTGAAGACATCGCGGCGCTGCGGCCGCTTTCCATATCGTGTGTTTTCGAGGATGGGCAGACGGTGTTTCGCGCGGGTGATGCGGAGCTGGATTTGTTCGTCGTGGAATCCGGCGCGCTCGAGATCGTGAACCCGTCGGACGACAACAAACATATTGTGACGCATGGCCCGGGGCAGTTTGCCGGCGATATTGACCTGCTGACGCGGCGGCCGGTGATCGTGACCGCGATTGCGCGCGGGAAGACGAAGTTGATGCGAGTCACGGGCGAGCGTCTGCGCGAGATGCTGAACAAGGTGCCGCATGTGAGTGAGAAGCTTCTGATCGCGGCGCAGGAGCGGCGGCGGCTTTTGACCGAGGCGGGCGTGGCGGGATTAAAAGTCGTGGGGCCGGGAAAGTGCCGCGATACGATGCTGGTGCGGGAATTTCTGTTTAAGAATTTCGTGCCGTTTACATGGTTCGATTCGGAGTCGGAGCGCGGGGCCAGCCTGATGGAAGGATGGGACAGGCCGAAGAAGATGCCGGTCGTGGAATGCGGCGGCGGGCGCGTGTTGATTAATCCGAGTTTGCGCGAATTGGCGCAGGGCGCGGGCGTGTGGCGGCAATGCCCGATCAACAAAGTTGATCTGGCAATCATCGGCGCCGGGCCGGCTGGTATGACGGCGGCGGTGTATGCGGCGTCGGAAGGTTTATCCACGATTGTACTCGACCGTCTAGGGCCGGGCGGACAAGCGGGCGGGTCGTCGAAGATCGAGAACTTCATTGGCTTCCCCAGCGGATTATCAGGCGCCGAACTGGCCATGCGCAGCGTTTTGCAAATGCTGAAATTCGGGGCGAAGATGGTGGCGCCAATTAATGTGGACCGGATTCAAGCGGCCAACGGTTCCAGTGAATATCACTCGCTGTTCCTGAACTGCGGCACGGAATTGAAAGCCCGCGCGATACTGATCGCGGCCGGCGTGACTTGGCGAAAACTCGACGCCGAAGGGGCGGAGCGTTTTGAATCGGCGGGAATTCATTACGCCTGCACATCGGTCGAGGCGATTCTGTACGACAAATCAGACGTCGCGGTGGTGGGTGCGGGAAACTCAGCCGGGCAGGCGGCGATGTATCTGGCGGAATGCTGCCGGGATCGGACGGTTCATTTGCTTGTGCGCAAGCGGCTGGGGCCGGGGATGTCGGAATATCTTGTCGGGCGGATTCGCGCGACGCCGAACATCATTCTGCACGAGGGAGTGAAAGTTACAGCCGTTCACGGCGAGCGACGGCTGGAAGGCGTTACGCTGCGGGCGTTCGATCCGAATGACAATTCGGAAAACAGCGGCATATCAACCGAAACACTATCGATTTCGGCGGCGTTTGTTTTCATCGGCGCGGAGCCGGGATGCGCATGGCTGCCGGAGACGATTGCCCGGGACAAGCTGGGCTACATTTTTACGGGCGTTGATGCGCTGAAGTCGGGGCGCTGGCCGTTGAAGGATCGTGAGCCGTGCCCGCTGGAGACGACGCTGCCGGGAATTCTGGCGGCGGGGGATATTCGATCAGGTTCGACGAAACGGGTGGGGTTTGCCGTGGGGGATGGATCGCTGGCGGTGACGTGCGTGCATAAGTTGACGGCGATTCGGAGTTGATTTGGGGTTTTGGGGTTTGGGGTTACATTGCGAGTAGCGGAAGCGCCGCCCAAGGGCGGCGGCTAACCGACGGAGGGAATGTGGTTGGGGGATCAGGCCGCGCGCTCGAGCACCAGCCCCGTCTTTTGTCCCCAACGCAATCTGCGGAAGGTGCGGATGCTCACGCTGCCGCTTTGGAGGACCACCGTGAGTTCGCCGCTGGTGGAATCGGCTTCGTCGATGAACAGCGTGAGCTTGGGAAGCGCGGTGGCGTCGATGTTCATTTGGGGCAGCGCGAGTTTTACCAGGCTGCGATTTTCGATGAGCCACGCATAGGCGCGGCTGATTTGCGGAAGCTGGCTGATGCCACCGCCGGCGGCGGCGAGCAACGCGAGGCGGCCGTCGCGATCAACCGCGACGCTGGCGAATTCGCAATGCGGCGCTTTGAGCGGCGAGGCGATCCAATCGCTCTGGCCTTGCAAAACGGCCTGAAGAATCCGGCCGGCGTCGGCGTCGGAGGGGAGGTCGATCACTTCATCTATGCCGGCGACCGCCGGCGCGGGAGTTGTCAAACCGATGGAAGCGGTTGGCGCGGGGGTCATGGTTGGCATGGTTGGCATGGTTGGCATGGGAATCGGCCCGGTTGCGGGTGACTGCATTTCCATGTTGGCGTTAGTGGGCGCGGCGGCAGCCTGTGCGGAGATTTCAAGTTCGTCGGACTCGTCGGGCGCGTCTTCTGCCGCGCTGGTTGAATCAGAGGGGGCGACGCATTGCTCGACGAAGCGCGTGACGGCCGTCCAGTGTTCCGACACATTGGCGCCGGCGCGACACCAAAGGGCGATGCTTTCGGTGATATTGTCGGCGGGCGCGACCATTCCCTCGTCTTCGACAACGCGATCAAGAAACTGTTTGCTGGCCCCCGCCACTTTTCGGCAGATGATCTCGGCTTGCGACTGGCTGTCAGCGCCGACAACGGCGAGGCTGATGGTGGCATCGGCGGATGATACGAGCGCTTTGAGGGCGCGATAGGCGGTGACGGTTCCGGTGTCGTCGGCGCTGGTGAGCAGAGTCCAGTGGCGCGCTTTGGTGATCAGCGACCGGGCGGTGACGGATTTGGGGCCGGCGGCGACGAATAAAATCCAGCGGCGGATATCCCAGCTCATTTCGGCGAGTGCCTGCGTGATGCGGCGCTCGTCGGCGGGTTCCATGGGGGGCTGCGAGATCGCCTCGGCCGGGTCTTGAGCGGAAGCGGGGTGAGTTGAATCGAAACAGGTGAGGCGGAGGCCGTCTTCGCCGATTTCAATGAGTCCGACGCGCTGGGCGCCGGCGGCGATATGGCCCGCGTAGGCCCGGACGCGCTGCAATGCGCCCTGGCCGAGGTGATGGGCCAGCACGGCGCTGAGTTGCGCGGGAGGCGTTTGCGGGTCTTCCGATTCGCCGGGGACTTCGTCGATGCTTACCGCGGGGGATTTGCGCTTGGGAAGCGGCGCGCCGCCGGTGTGACGGTGGCGGAGATCGGTGAGAAACAAATGACCGATTTCGCCCAGCGATTGCTGGGGTTTTTCATTGCTGGTGTTTTCATTCATGGGACGAATCGCGGGAGGTTGGCCCGCTCCTCATGCGGCCTGGGCGACCGCCGCCTTGGGAGAAGCGACCTCAATGACGTTATCCAGTTCGCCGAACTGATTGGCCTCGACGTAATGGTTGTTGGGGTCGGTGACCCAGCGGCCATCCACCACGAGGCGGTACTTGTAGCGGCCGGGCGCGAGGACAAGCACCTTGCGCCAATCGCCCGGGCGTTTGCCGTTGGTCATGGGGGTGATCTGGGGAGTCCAGTTGTTGAAATCGCCGGCGATGAAAACGGTGCGCGCGAGGTCAAAGTGGGCGGCGAAGACAATGTCTGAGCCGACCTGCTTGACGCCGTAAAACTCGTCGATTTTCTGTTCGGTGGTTTTGACGGGCAGGGTCAGCGACGGCGCCAGCATTTGCGGATGCGAGGAGCGGACGGTGGCAATGGAATCCAGGTGCCGATTGGTGGGCAGAAGCAGTTCGGTCGCGGGCGGCCAGGCGCCCAGGCGTGCGGAAATCTGGGGAAACGCTGGGGCGGGCGTTTGCGGCGCCTGCTGGAAGCGCGGCAGCGAAGCCAGCGAAAATGCCGGAGCCGGAGCCGCGGGAATGGGGGCTGCCGGAGTTGGCGCAACGGGTTGCGTAAAGGAAATCAGGCTGGGAATTGCGCTGGGCGCTGGGTTTGAGGCCGGTCTTGCTATCGGGCCGGGTTCCGGGGCGAACGGCGCACGCGCCGCGGGCGCAGTGGGAACGAAGCGGGCTGGAGCGGACATAGGCGCCTGCGCGGGCGTTTGCACGGGCGCGGGAGCCGGGGCCTGGATGCGAGCGGGTGCGGGAGTCTGCGTCGGCGTGGCAACGACGGTTCGGCCGAATTGCGTATTGGCGAGTTGAGCCAGTTGGCGGGCGCGTTGAACCAATTCCTGCGGGCGCGAGAGCTTTTCGTCGGCCACGGGAGCGGACTGGGCCAATTCTCGGCCCATGAGTTCGCGGGCTAAATTCACGAAATCGCGGTATCCGCGGCTGCCGGGATCGTATTCGGTGATGGGTTGTCCGAAGCTGGCGGCTTCCTTGAGCTTGGTGTTGAAGTTGACGGTGCTTTCCATCAGGTACTGCTTGAACTTGCCGCGCAGCTCGCTGAGGACTTCGCGGGCGAGCTTGGTGCGCGTGTCATACAACGTCGGCAGTATGCGGATGAGGATATCGCGGTTGCAGCGGTTGCGCATCACTTCCAGCGTTTCCATCATCTTGGCCAGTCCATGAAGACTGAAAAAGCCGGTCTCGACCGGGACGATGACTTCATCGCAGGCCTTGAGGGCGTTGAAGGTCAGCAGGCCCACGCTGGGCGGGCAGTCGATGACACACCACTGATAGTTGGCTTTGACGCGATCGAGGGCCAGGCGCAGGCGTTCGTCGCGGCCGGGGCGATGGGAGAAGACCTGCTCGAAGGCCGCCAGACGGATATTCGAGGGAGCCAGATCGAAATCGCTGGAGATTTGCCAAACGATCTGAGAAATATCGGCGGGTTTGCCGTCGGTATGCTCGATGAGCGCGTCGTAGATGGTGCGCTCGATCTGGTCTTCGGGGACGGCGAGGCCCACGCCGCAATGGCCCTGCGGATCGACATCAACCAGAAGCGTCTTGTTGCCCAGTCGGGCCATGCAAGCGGCCAGGTTGATGCTGGTCGTGGTTTTGCCACAACCGCCTTTTTGATTGATGATCGCAACTGTCCGCATATGCAACCTTCCTTGGCTGGATATGACGTAATAAGTCTTTGCCGCGAAATCGGCTAAAGACACACGTCCGCTCTTGTCATCGGCGCGGGGGCGAGAAAAACTTTATGCCCAGATTAACAATGCCTGTTTAACGAGCAGCAACTGCCATCCGCCCGGAGACGGCCATGGATTCTTGCCGGCCAACTCGGTCGGTGTTTCCCAATCCAAGCTATAATTATGACCGAAGAGGATATGTGTGCCCCCGCCGATTCAAGAAACCACTGAACTGAAGCTCCCGCTTCCCAAACAGACTGCCTAATAGCTCTCGCGGCGCGCCGCACAGGCTGGCCGGGATGCGGCATCCATTGCCTGCGACATGATCGAGCAGGCCGTCGCCGACCCGATCGAACGTGCGGCCAATGGCGACTCTACCCGGCGCGCAGCCGCATGGCGTGCATGGGCGGCCGGCATCCAACAATGGGGTAAGGCTCACCTACCTCCTGGCCATGTTGTAGATGACAGCCGTGAAAGCATCTACGAAGGCCGGGAATAATGAGCGTTGTTGAGAACCTCCCCGCTGTTCCGTTCATGCGTGCTGGCCTGGCGCGGCGCATTATCCGCCGCCGCCGTCAGGCGGGACTTACACAGGCGGAACTAGCCAAGCGCGCCGGCATCCGCCCCGAAACGCGTTGCCGTATCGAGAAGGGCAAAGAGACTGCCGGAACTGTCGTTTTCCAAAAGATTCATCGGGCGTTGGAAGTGGCCCAGCGCGAAGCGGATGCCTTGGGTGATTGAACATCATCGGGCCCGCACGCCCCGATTCTTTCTCTTTGCATTCCCTCTCAGTCCTCAGTCCTCAGTCCTAAGTCCTGTGCCTCTCGATTCATTCCGCTACAATCCCCCAACCATGAACCAAACCCCGTCTCCGTTGTATCAACCCGGCCAGACTCTCGATGGCTTTGTCGTCCGCTGCGTGACGCCGATTGGCGAATTGCGATCGATCGCTTACGAACTGGAACACCCGCAAAGCGGGGCTCGCATTCTTCACCTTCACAACGACGACGGCGAGAATGTCTTCTCCGTCACATTTCCGACGCTGCCGCCGGATGACTCGGGGGTGGCTCATATTCTTGAACACGCGGTGCTGGGCGGCAGCCGGAAATACTCGGTCAAAGACCCGTTCTTCGAGATGATCAAATGCTCGATGGCTACCTTTATCAACGCCATGACGGGAAGCCATTACACGGTTTACCCCGTGGCCAGCAATGTGCAGGCGGATTTCTTTAACCTAGCCGAGGTTTACTTCGACGCGGTGTTTCATCCGACGCTCGCGCCCGAAACATTTCAGCGCGAGGGGCATCATCTGGAATTCGCCACCAAGGGCGACCCGGGCAGCGCGCTGATGTTGAAGGGAATCGTCTACAACGAAATGAAGGGGGCGTATTCCAGCCCGGATCGGGTGGTGGGCGATTGGATGGAGAAACTGCTCTGGCCGGATACGCCACTGGGCAAGGATTCGGGCGGTGATCCGGAGCGCATTCCCGATCTGACTTACGAGCAATTCAAGGGATTTCACCAGACGTATTATCATCCGGGAAACGGCTACTTTTTTCTATATGGGGATATTCCGACGGCGGAACATCTGAAGTTTCTTGGCCCGCGGCTGGGGGAGTTCAAGCGGCGCGAGCCGGCCCCCCTGCTGCCTTTGCAGCCGCACTGGGCCGCGCCGAGGCGCGCTGTTGAACGCTATGCGGTTGGGCCGGCCGATCCGACGGATCAGAGAACGTTCATCAACCTGAGCTTTCTGGTCGGCGACGCGATGGATGTGGCCGATGTGCTGGCGCTAATGGCGCTGGATTTGATTTTGCTGGGGAACCAGGCGGCTCCGCTGCGCAAGGCGATTATTGATTCAAAGCTGGGTGAGGATGTTTCGCACGCGGGGTTTGGCGTGAACGGACGGGAAACTTCGTTTCATATCGGGATCAAGGGATCGGAAGCCGACCGCACGGAGGCGTTTGAGAAGCTGGCGATGGGCGCGCTGACGGAAATCGCGCGCGAGGGAATCGCGCCGGAACGGGCGCGGGCGGCGTTTCAGCAGCTTGCCTACCGGCATTTGGAAATCAGCTCGTCGTTTGGGCTGAGGCTCATGAGCCGCGTGACGGGGATGTGGCTGCATGGGGCCGATCCGCTGGCGGCGCTGCCGATGGCGGCGGAAATGAAAAAACTTTCGGAGCGATTCGAAAGAGAGCCGCGGCTTTTCAGCCGGTTGATCGAGGAGCGACTGCTGAACAATACGCATCGACTGACATTAACCGTATTCCCCGACCGCGAGATTCAGCCGAAGAAGGACGCGGCGTTCGCGGACAAAATGAAGCGGCTGAAGGAATCGTTTTCGGCGGCGGATTTGCAGCGGGTTGCCGATCAGCAGGAGCGGCTGGATGCTCTGTTAACGGCGCCAAATTCGCCGGAAGCGCTGGCGGCGCTGCCGCAGCTCAAGGTGCGGGATTTGCCGGCCAAGCCGCGGCATATTCCAACGGTTGTCGAGGAGACGCCTTCAATCACGCTGCTCAAGAACGATGTCTTTGCCAATGGCGTGAATTATCTGTCGCTGAGTTTTGATTTGTCGGCGCTGCCGGCGGAATTGCTGGGGTATCTGCCGATCTATTCGGATTGCGTGGGCAAGATGGGGGCGGCGGGGATGGAATGGTCTGCCGTGGCGCAGAAGACGGCGGCGCATACGGGCGGAATTGGCTTCAGCCATGCGGTTTGTCCGCGGGTGGATGGGCCAAATGGGGCGACGCTGCGAGCCTCCTTCTCCTTGAAATTCCTCGACGGCGAAGCAGACGCGGCGCTGCAATTACTGAGCGACTTGATGTTCCGACTCGATTGCCGCGACGAGGCGCGATTGAACGACGTACTGACGCAGCTTCGCTCGCATCATCGTTCGCGGCCGGCGACCGACGGCCTGGCGCTGGCGCTGCGACACGCGGGACGCGGGTTTGGCGTCGAAGGACATTGCAACGAGCTATGGCACGGCCTGCCGCAGACGCGGTTGGTGGAGAAGCTGTTTTCGTCCAGCCGCCAGACGCTGATCGAAAAGCTGGAGAGTGTTCGCGCGCATCTAGTGCAGGGCGCTCGTCCGTCGGCGAGTTTTACCGGCACTGATTCGGTCTGGACGAAAGTGCGGAAGCTGCTGATCGGCTGGACCAGCGAAATGAAAATCTCGCCCAAATCAGCGCCGCTCAATCATACGTCCGTGGCGGGAAATCGCTGCGAGGCATTGGCAGCGCCCATGAACGTGGCGTATTGCGCGACGGTACTGGCGGCGCCGCGCATTTTTGACGCGGCCGCCCCGCTGCTGGCTGTCGGAGCGCGGCTGGTCAGTTACAACCACATTCTGGAGGAAGTGCGTTTCAAGGGCACCGCATACGGCGGCGGCTGCACATACAGCTCGGGCCAGGGTACCTGGGATTTCTATTCTTATCGCGATCCATGGATATGGCGGACGCTGGATGTTTACCGGTCGTCATTGGATTTCGTGAAGCAAAGCAACTGGTCGCAAGTCGAGATTGATCGAGCGATCATCGGCTCCGCCAAGGAATTCGAGCGGCCCATCCGGCCGGGCGAGGCGACGGGTGCGGCGTTATGGCGGCATCTATCCGGCGACACCGCCGCGCTGCGCGAATCCCGCCATGCGGCTTTGCTGCGTGCGGCGCCGGGCGAAGTGAAGCAGGCTGTGCTGGATGTTTTTGAACGCGGGTTTCCGCAGGCAGCGGTGTGCGTTGTATCGAGCCGGCAGAAGCTGGAAGAGGCAAACAGTCAGAGGCCGGAGAGCCTTTTGGAGATCGAGGATATCCTTGGCGACAGTTCGTGTTAGTTACCTGACTTGGTAGTATGTTCGGCGTGGCAGAAGTCGATGATGAATATCTGGAAATATTTCTTTCGCCGATTCGCTGTTGCGCCAAATATCTTCCCAAGCTCGGCGTCGGTTCCGTAGTAGGAAAAAGTGTTGCAGCATTCATGGAGGTCTATTCCGCCGATCCGTTTTACCATTGGATCGGGCTGGACTCGGAGTTGATGTACGCGGCCCACAAAGCGGCCGGTGGAATGACCTCCATCTATCGGCAGGTTGGCGTCGGCGGCGAGCGACTACTTTGTCGAGTTCTTAGAGATCAGTTTGATTTGACCGAGCAACAATGCGGCTGGTCATATCAAACGAAAACAAGGGGCAAAGTTCGGACCCTCAAACTGGATGCGAGAATTGACCTTCAGGATGTAGGCGAACCTCAGGCACGTTTGCGCGTGGCAAAATGGATAAACAGTGCGTCGCAGGAATTATTGTTATCAAAGTCCGCGGCCAAGGAAATCCGCGGCGCGGTATTTGAAGTCCGCCAGGGATACAAGAGTGCTGACGCCAAGCGGCAAAACGCCGACATCGCAAACGCGAGTATCGCATTTGCCGAGCGTTACATCCCCGTCCTCTTGTTGTTTTCCAATCAGGTTGCGGAACCGGTCGCCGAACGCTACGTTCGCTCGAAGTGGTTGTTGCTCCGGGGAACACTTGACGGTGGAGAGACACGGTCGACTTATGAGTTCAGCCGGAATGTCCTTGGCTTTGACATGGCGGGGTTCTTCTCCCGCCATTCCCAGACGATCCGAAGTGAAATCGAATCAGTTGTTCGACACCTTTTGAGTCCTTCATGACGAATGCCGCGCCAGTCCAATCTCCCTCTTCCAGCATTCTGCGCCGGGATGAGTTGACGCATCGCGGCAATCTCATCGGGACAAGATACGGATGGCTACGGCTGACCCCGGCCTATTCCGTACATCTGGTTGAGTCAATGATTTTGCAAATCGCCGGCGAATCGCTGAATGTACTCGATCCGTTTTGTGGAACTGGCACAACCGCACTGGCTTGCGCTCAACGCGGATTGGCCGCCACGACCGTTGATATCAACCCCTTTCTCGTCTGGCTGGCGGGCGCGAAATGTGCGAATTACTCACCAGAGATTATCAATGCTGCAAAAGTTGGAGCGGATTCGGTGGCTTCGGCAATTCTGGATGTTAAGGCCGGACGCTGCTGGATTCCAAATCTCCACCAGATCGACAAGTGGTGGGATGCCTCGACGCTGAACGCCATTTCCAGAGCGGCAGCCCGAATTGAACAACTCGGCCCCATTGGGCGATCACCGGCGGCTGATCTGCTTCGCGTAGTCTTCTGCCAGATCATGATCGGCAGCGCGCATGTTTCATTCGGCCATCAGTCCATGTCATTCCGAAGGAAATCCGTCGAAGCCGAATTGTTTCCAAGCGAACCGGAGATGGACCTTGCACAGCGATGGCGAACGGCCGCTCGCGATGTATTGAACTCGGCGGCGCTGCCCCTTGAACCAGTGCCGCGGGTCTTACTAGGCGATGCTCGCAGTCTTGGTGAATTGTTTGCCAGGCCCAAGTTTGATCTGGTCATTACTTCGCCGCCCTACCCCAATCGGATGAGCTACATTCGTGAGTTGCGGCCCTATATGTACTGGCTTGGATTTTTATCAGATGGCGCTGCCGCGGGCGAATTAGATTGGCGCGCCATCGGTGGAACTTGGGGAAGCGCCACCAGCCGACTCGGCGAATGGAAGCAGGCTGATTCACTCCGGCAATTCCCGGAACTCCTATCCTTGTGCGACGGCATACGCGCCCGGAGCGGAATCCTTGCGACCTATATCGAACGCTACTTCGCCGACATGCAACAGCACTGCATGGGACTGGCTCAGGTTGTTCGACCCGGAGGAATCGTGCGCTACATTGTCGGAAATTCCAAGTTCTACGAGCACGTCCTTCCCGTTGAACAATTGTTTGCCAAGCTGTTTTCATTGTCAGGATTTAGCGATATCCAAATCCGACGTCTGAGAAAGCGTACCTCGAAGAAAGAACTTTATGAATTCGAAGTCTCGGCGCGACGATGATTCTTCAATGCCAATAGGGTTCGCATTTCCCGCCGCGCGCGGTAAATTGCCGCACATGAAACTCATCGGCCTCGCTCTGGTTCTTCTCGGCCTCGTCGCCCTCGCCGGCTGCGAAAAAGATGTGCGCGAGCCGGGACAGCCTCGCGTTGCGTTCCAAATGCCTCGATAGGCGACGCCGCCCGTGACTGGGCTTGTTTCAGGGTGGGCCGCACATGGCGATTTCCTGGAAGGGGATTTCCTGGCATCGCCAATTATGGCGCGGGATACTTCGGCTTTCGGCCCTGCAACACTTCCACCACATCGCGCACGACCCAACTCATGTTCTCCATTGCCGTGAATGTGCGGGCGGCCAGGTGCGGCGTGAGCAGGACGTTGTCCAAACCCAGCAGCGGGAAATCGGCGGCGGGCGGTTCGGGGTGGAACACATCCAATGCGGCCCCGGCCAGCTTTTTGGCGCGGATGGCGTCGGCCAGCGCGGCGGCATCCAGCACTTCGCCGCGGCTGGAATTGATCAACACCGCCGTGGGTTTGAGCATCGCCAGTTGCTCGCGGCCGACAAGATTGTGATTGCCGGGCTTCATGTCGATGTGAATGGTGAGAATGTCCGCCTCGCGGTAAAGCTGCTCTTTCTGCACTGACTTGGCGGAGAAATCGAGCCTGGCGGCTACATCAATCAGATCGCTATAGATGACATTCATTCCAAAGCCATTGGCGGCGATATGGCCGACGCGCCGGCCGACGCGGCCCATGCCGAGGATGGCGATGGTCAGTTCATTGAGTTGCGGCCCGCGCACGGTGTCGCGGATGCGTTTGAATTCCTTTGGCTCGTAAGGTTTCTCCTTGAAAAAGTTCCAGGGGCGGAGGAGTTGCAGCAAATAGCCGAAGACGAAATCGCCGACGGCGAGGGTGTTGGCGTCGGGAGCGTAGACGACTTCGACGCCGCGAGCGCGGCAGGCCGCGACTTTGATGTTTTCCAGACCGACGCCGCCGCGGCCGACGACTTTGAGCCTGGGGGCTTTGGCTAAGAGTGTTTCGTTTACCTGGGTGTAGGTGCGGACGACCATGCCATCGGCGGTGGCGAGGGCGGCGTCGAAGCCGGGGTCATCGGCCTTGATGGAGATGACATTGGCCTGCTCGCGCAGCCAGTCGAGGGGGCGGGGGTCGGAGCCTTCGGTGACGAGAACGGTGAATGGGTGTGGCATGGGGGAAGTTTACATGAGAAATTGCGAGCGTACATGGCGCGGCTGCGCACAGGAGGCGGCAGCCGGCAAAATATTCATAAACTCCACGGCGATTGTCTCCTTTTGGCGTGCGCGGCCATTCGATCTTCCTGCTGCTGAAACGACCTGAACCGCACGAAATCATCATCGGCGTCGGCTTCACGGCCCAGCGCTTTGTAAACCAGGGCACGGCGCGCGTAGGTGTTGGATTTTCCGGGCGCAACCTTGATGGCCAGTGACAAAAACCCCAGCGCAACCACGTTGTCGTTAATTCGATGGGCGGCCAGCCCGCGAAGGAGCAGCGCCTCGTAGGTGCTGGGGCGCACCTTCAGGTACGCATCCAAATCCACGATGGCGGCCAAAAAATCGCATTTTTCGTAAACCAGAGTCGCGCGGCAGAATCGGGCTTCGATGTATTCCGGCGACCCCGCCAGCAAATCGTTCAGTCCTGAAAGCGCGATATCCTTTTGGCCCAGCGCCTTCAGGCAGACGCAGCGAAGATATCCTGCGTCGGTGTAATCGGGTCGCAATCGCAGCGCTTCGTCGCAGTCGGCGAGCGAGGCTTTGAAATCATGCAAACGTTTCCGCGAGACGGCCCGGCTGTACCAGGCCTCGGGCAATTCCGGCCGGACTTGCAGGACGGCATCGAAGTCGTCGAGAGCAGTTTGCTCGGCATTGAGTCTTTGCCGGGCCAAGCCGCAGGCGAAGCGAGCCTTCCAGTGGCCGACGTCAGCGGCGACGGCGCGCTGGTATGCCGCCAGCGCGGAAGCCCAGTCGCCGGCGGCGGCGGCGGTTTGGCCGGATTGAAATTCATTGTCGGCGGTGTCGGGCATGGTTAGCTCATTTGGGTTCTGCGACCCCCGGTAAGAGGTCAGGCCACTAGAGCGTCGTTTGAATCAGCGGCATTTTACCGGCGAAACTCCTGACGCACGCTCAGGGAAGGGGGACGGCTCAGGGAAGGGGGACGGGAGCACTTATCCTGTCCTCTGCTCGCGCAGCCTGTCGAGGGGGCGGGGGTCGGAGGCTTCGGTGACGAGGACGGTGAACGGGTGTGGCATGGGGGGGAGTTTACAACAACAAGTGGCGTGTTTCATGGGGCAAGATTGGGGGATTACTTGACGCGCTGGGATAATCTAAGCTAGCGTTGCAAAAATACTGAAGTGATGTGGGTTATGAAAGAAAACACTGAGATTCTGTTCGTCATCGAAGAAGCGCCCGAGGGTGGATACATTGCGCGCGGAGTCGGGGCCGATATCTTCACCGAAGCCGATACGCTCGATGAGCTTAGGGCCAATGTGCGCGAGGCGGTTGAATGTCACTTTGATGAGGGAAATCAGCCGCGACTGGTACGCCTGCACTTTGTACGCGATGAGGTTCTCAACGTATGAAATTGCCGCGCGATGTTTCCGGCCACGATCTTGCGCGGGCGCTGGGCAAATATGGGTATGAAATCACCCGCCAAAAAGGCTCCCACATGCGTTTGACGACGTAACACGGAGGGGAGCACCATGTCACAATTCCTCATCATAATCCGATGCGCATTGGAACACTTTCTGGAATCCTCGATTCCGTGGCCATCCATCTGGGAATGACCCGGCAGGAATTGCAGCGGGAATTGTTTGAGTGAAAACGATGCTGGAATGGAATCGCTCAAGCCAAGATCAATTCCACGCCATCTTCCGCTTCAGCACCCCCATTGCCATGTTTTGAAATGATCGAGATCAGCCAATCGAAAATGGTCGGTCCCTCGCCACTTTTTGCCGCATCAAGCTCGCATGCGATGTGCGTTAGATTCGACGGATGACCTCGCAATAGTCGTTCTTCAAGGCATCGCACCGTCTCGGGTTAACTGAGCCGCTGCTTTGAAATTTGCGCGTTGGTCCAGCGAAGGATAAAGCCGCCGTCGGGCGTGCCAAACCCGCCGCGGAGGATATCGTTGAATGCATTCAGATTCCTGCCCCATTTTGCGCCGGGAGCTAATACGCGGCCGATCTCGTCGTAGAAACCCTCCAAGTTTGTGAAACGCTCGCCGTCAATTTCGTACGTTTTTTTAGTCATTTATGAAATTCCTTGCACGCAGTCATTCGATGAAAAACCGGCGGTTCCGCGCGCGGCATAAATACCGCGGCTAAACTGGCGGAGCTTCGGCGCAAATCCGCGACGTCCGCGTTCTTTACCCCGCCAGCGACTCCAATATCCTCTGATAACTCTCCAGCCGCCACTGAGGCGCATCCCCCCCCGCCACATCCGGGAAAAACTCCGGCAGATTTTCCCGCGTCACGCCCCACAGGCCGAACATCTTCACGCCGGGCGTGTCGATCACGCAGCCGCCGGCGTCGAGTTCGTAGCGGCGGGCGCTGCTTGTAGTGTGCCGCCCCTTGGCGGTGTAATTGCTGATCGCGCCGATGCGAATGTCCAGGCCGGGCTGGATGGCGGCAATCAACGTGCTCTTGCCGACGCCGCTGTGGCCCGAGAGGACGGTCATTTTATCCTTGAGCCAATCCCGGATCGCGCCCAGGCCGATGTCGGTGGTCGCGCTGATTTTGGCGCATTGAATTCCCATGGCCGCGTAATGGTCCAGCACCTCGTCGGCGGATTTCATGTCCTCGGCGAGGTCCACTTTATTGAGGCAAACCATCGGCTCCAGGCCGCCGGCGCGGGCGGCGACCAACATGCGGTCGATCAGGCCCCATTTCACATCCGGTAACACCACGCTGGCCACGATCAGCACCTGCTGGGCGTTTGCCACAATCGGCTGCTGGCGCGCCTCCTGGAAACTATCGGCTCGCGTCAGCATCGTGCGCCGAGGGAGCAATTCCTCAATCACCGCCTCTTTGAACGGCTCGCCGGGGATTTGCGACACGGTGTCGGCGTCGCGGAAGCGGACTTCGTCGCCGACAACAATGCTACAGTCGATGAGCTTGTTGAGCGTTTTGCGCACCACGCACAGACGCATGCCTTCGGGGCCTTTGACGTGGCAATAGAGCGAGAAGACCTGAATGACCTGGCCGATGGGGAGGGACTGAATATCGCCGGCGGCCTGTCGTTCGGCTTCGCGCATCAGGGCCGTGCGCTCCATTTTGTTGATTTGGGCGCGACGGCCCTGGCGCTGGCCGAACCGCTGGCGCGGCGCTTCGAGGGATTCAGTTTCCTCGCCGAAGAGCAGATCATCGACGCGCGGCTTTATTCGCGGCGGCTTGCCTGCCATAAGACCTCAGAACTTCGCACCGGTGGTGGAGTTGGTATTCTAGCGGATTTTCGGGCAAATGCGCGGGAAAATTGAAATGGGGAAAACAGGAAAACAAAGAACCCCCACCCCAGCCCTCCCCCTGGGTACAGGGAGAGGGGGAAAGACGGGGGTGCGTGTGATTGTGCGATCGTCACTCTTCAGACGTATCTTCGACGGGGGTTTCGACGGGTTGCTTGGAATCGGCTTCGGGCTTCTTGCCGTTTCCGTTGGCGGCGGCGAGTTCCTCGGCGAGTTTGGCGGGGACTTCGCCGGTGTTGCGGCACTTGGGATATCCGCTGCAGCCGAGGAATTTACCGCGGCGGCCCTCGCGGACGAGCATGGGCTTGCCGCACAGGTCGCAATCAATATCGGTGGTGATCGGGCCGGTTCGGCCGGTGGAGGATGGGGCGATTCCGGTGAGTTTGGCGGCCATTTCGGCGGCCTTGGCGCCGCCTTCCTTGAGGGCGGGCAGGAGTTGCTCGACGATCTTGAGATCATCGCCGGTGAGTTTGGCCACCTGCTTGGTCGCGCGGCATTTGGGAAAGCTGGAGCAGCCGAGGAAGGGGCCGCGCTTGCTGTCGCGCAGGATCATCTGGCTGCCGCACTTTTCGCATTTCACGGGTGTGACGATTTTCGTTTTTGGCGGAAGAGGTTTGCCGTCCTTGTCGAGATTGAGGATGACATCGCAGCCGGGCTTGCCGTCTTCGCCCTTAATGGAATATCCGGTGCAGCCGAGGAATTCGCCGAAGCGGCCGCGGCGTTTGATCATCTCGCGCCCGCACTTGGGGCATTTGTATTCGCTCTTTTCCTGGAGCTTGGGTTTGCCTTGCGGATCGACGGCTTTGAGGCCGTCGCATTCGGGGTAGCCGCTGCACGAGAGGAAAAAGCCGTTTTTGCTGATGCGATAGACCATCGGGCGCTGGCACTTGTCGCACTTGTAAATCGAGGCGGTGCCGCCGGCGTGCTCGAGTTTGCCGAGCGCGGAATCCACGGATTCGTGGAATGGACCGTAGAAATCGCGGAGGAGTTTGATCCAGTCGAGATGTTGTTCCTCGATCTCGTCGAGTTTCAGTTCCATGCCGGCGGTGAACTGCACGTCCATGATTTGCGGGAACGCCTGGATGAGCTTGTCGGTGACGACCTTGCCGAGCAGCGTTGCCCAGAAGCGGCGGTCGATCTGCGTGACGTACTCTCGATCTTGAATAGTTTGGATGATCGAGGCGTAGGTGCTGGGGCGGCCGATGCCAAGACGTTCCAGTTCCTTAACCAGACTGGCTTCGGTAAAGCGCGGCGGCGGCTGGGTGAAGTGCTGGGTGGGGAGCAGTTCGATGGGGAAAACCGGGCCGCCTTCGCGGAGATCGGGGAGGAGCTGGTCGTCGCTGCTGATGCCAGCGACTTTCATGAAGCCGTCGAAGACGAGCTTTCGCCCGCCGGCGCGGAAGATGATGTCGCCTTCTTTTGTGGCAACGGCGATGAGGGCGATGGTCTGATCAAACTGAGCCGGCGTCATCTGGCAGGCGACGAAGCGAGTCCAGATGAGGCCGTAAAGGCGGGCCTCGTCGCTGCCGAGTTTTTCGCGGGCCTGGGCGGGTGTGAGCGTCAGGTCCGTCGGGCGGATGGCTTCGTGGGCTTCCTGAGCGCTCTTGTTGCTGGAGGAATAAACATTGGCCGAATCAGGCAGATATTTCGGGCCGAATTCTTTTTGGATGTATGAGCGGGCCATCGTGAGCGCTTCGGGCGACAGGCTGGTCGCATCCGTTCGCATATAGGTAATGTGCCCGGCTTCGTAGAGCGATTGGGCGGCGCGCATGGTGCGCTGCGCGCCGAAAGACAGGCGGCTGCTGGCGGCTTGTTGGAGCGTGCTCGTGATGTACGGGGCCGACGGCTTGCTGGTGACGCGCTTGGTCTCGATGCCACGAACCAGGAACGGGGGGCACTGGCCGAGATGGACGACGTATTCGGTGACATGCCGGGCCGATCCCTTGGCTTCGGCGTCTTCGGTGGTGTTTTCCTGATCGATAATGAGTCCGAGCAACTCGGCAACGCGGCGGGCGGCGGCCTTGTTATCCGGCTCAAATTTCTTGCCGGCGACTTCGACGAGTTCGGCGGAGAAGGCGGTGTTGTCGGCGACCCAGCGATCTTTTTCGGCTTTGGTGCGCTCACCGTTGCCGGTGGTGGTGAGGAATTCGGTCCATTGTTTGGCAAGGGCCGCGGCGCCTTTGCCATCGGCGGTGAAGATGGCGCCGATCTTCCAGAATTCCGTCGGGACGAATTCTTCGATGGCTCGTTCACGCTCGACGACCAAGCGCACGGACACGCTTTGCACGCGGCCGGCGCTGAGGCCCTTGGCGACTTTGCGCCAAAGCAGCGGGGAGATTTCGTAGCCGACAATGCGGTCGAGGATGCGGCGGGCCTGCTGCGCGTTCACGCGATCGATATCAATCGCGTGCGGCTTTTGAAACGCCTTTTGAATTTCGGTTTTGGTAATCGCGTTAAATATGACGCGATAGGTTCGCTCGTCGGAGATGCCGAGGGCTTCCTTGAGATGCCAGGCGATGGCTTCGCCTTCGCGGTCCAAGTCGGTTGCGAGATAGACCTTGTCGCTTTCCTTGGCGAGCTTTTTAAGTTCGGCGATGACCTTGCTGCGGCTTTCTAGAACCTCGTAATCGGGAACGAAGGTTTCAAGATCGACGCCCATGCCTTTGCTGGGGAGATCGCGCACATGGCCCATGGAGGCTTTGACCACGTAGTCGTCGCCGAGGTATTTGTTAATGGTCTTCGCCTTGGCGGGCGACTCGACAATGACCAGATGTTTTCCGCCTTTTTTTGCCATTTGGGAACCAGTAGACGACAATATATATAGCCAAGGCCGCCAACCTCGGTTACAGGCTGGTATCGACGCCCAGGCCGAGAATCTTGACGAAACACGCCTTACCGTTGGATACCGCCCCAAGCGAGATCAAGGGAGACAAAGTAAAGGGGAAAACAATCGGAAAGGCAAATGGTTTTGCAAAAGAATTTTGTAAAGTGTTGTTTTTAATGGAATTACGACGCACAATTGAGATCGACCGAGAACGAATGAAAAGGACTCGGAGGCGGAATCACCCGATAAATGCGGTGATTTGACCAAGATTCTGTCGTCCAGTAGTGTAACGACGGATCATCTGGAGAGGTGGCAGAGCGGCTGAATGCGCCGGTTTCGAAAACCGGTAATGGGGGCAACTCATCTAACGCACAGCAAAGCAGTTACGATTTTCGGGCCAAGTGTCTTGGCGTTTTGCTTGGCGCTTTTGCGGCCGAACTTCTGGAGGTAATTTGCAATTGGCGCTCGGCTCCGCCATCAGTTCGCCGGATCATCTTGGACCTTCTTCGATATCATAAAGAAAATAGTGATCGCTCCAGCTAGCAAGCAGGCGATGCACTCCGTCAAATTCGAGTCTTGCACCGGGCGCTTCTACCGATGGCCACGCCGTGTTTGAATCCGCTTCCCTCCCAATTTCGGCGGAACATGGACACTGGGCAAGTCGAGACCCCATCGCGAAAATCTTCGAGATGTCGGTTCGATCAGCAAGCGACTTAACGCGCCGCTACGTTGGCCGGCAGCATCTTCGCCCATCTCTAGATGGTTCTCGCAGAATTCGTTGTGGTAACTAGCCATCCACTTATATTTTTGCAGAACTCGGGGTTGGTCGGCAAATCGCTTAAGTCCTGCGGCAATAATTCTTCGATGCTTTTTGATGGTGTTCAAATCCGCGCCGAAGTCGCCGTTCACGCAATCCAGATAGTTGATGAATACCTCGCCATCTTCGTCTTTCCAAAGGGCTTTTGTTTGGGGTGCCCGTTCTGGAATTCCGAAGAAGCTTACATGGTGTTTGGCGAGGCCCAGAATCGTTGAGTCAACGACCATCCGCGGAAATATTGCGCGATTTCGTTCGATATTGTAGGCATCCAGAAAAGGGCGACCAATAAGTAGCCTTCTGCTTAGATGTAGATCGCCATATGTAACTCCGCCCCGGACAGGAAAACCGGAAAGAACGAGAAAGAGTTGAGCACGCGCGATATCGAGCAGAGTAAAACCTAGTCCACCGTCATCGTCCTTTCCAGAAAGCGGAGCGGCAATAACGAGGCCGTCGGATATGAACTGATGTGCTGAAAATGACTCATTGATATTCCACGGATCGCCCAACTCTTGGCCAACCTTTTTGAAGAGTCTGAACATACTCGCGCACAGGGTGGCAGCCTGCGAGCTATCCGCACATCCGCGAATTCTCTCTGTCATTCCGAGCAGATCCGCGTAAATGCAACATGAAGGCCGCACGACGGGACGCCCTTTTCTGTCAATATAATGCCCTTTTTCTGACATATGGCTCTTATCACGTTACGGAATCTTAAGCCTGTGAAGTAAATCACCGACTCGCTGAAACGCATCTTGAACCCGAATGTCGCGCTCCTCGCCGGGCGGGAGGTCGTCGAAGTCCGCGACGGCTTGAGGCCCGAAATGTGCCGTCGATTGGAATTTGTCCGCGATCTTGGTCAGACCTTCCCGTACCAGCTTGTTGCGTATGTGGGGCTGGAACGCGGCGGCCAGCGCCTCGTTCCCGCCGGCGAAGTTGCTCAGGCAGAACCAGATATCCCACGCATCCTTGGCCTTGAGGCGGCCTGACATCGCCATGGCTTTCATTACGATGAACGGGACGATGCCGGCGACCTTCACCATGGCGGAATCGGCGGCGCCGCTGGGGAGATGGCCTTCGATTTTGACCTGCTCGGTCATGTCGAATACGAGGTCGCCACCACGAGCCTTGTGGGCCTTTAGCGTTTGCACCTTCTGATGCCGATGGCTCTTGCTCGTCCCCTGGTATTCGCCTGCCAGGAAATCCACCTCCACTTTGACCGTCTGGCCGCCGACGGTCACTGTCCGAAAAAAGATAAATGGCTGCGGGCCTTGTTCGTATCCGTGCTTGGCCAAATGCTCGCGGATTGTCGCATATACCGCATCGTCAATCGTTCGGTGATCGAGCGCGATGTCCACGTCGATGCTGCCGATGTGCTTGGGCTTCGCGTTGGCAAAAAGCAGTTCCGGCACCCAGCCGCCGACAATGGCCATCGCGTCCTTGTACTCGCCGAGAATCCGAACCATCTCCAGCATGACCATGCGGGCCGCTTCCGTCGCCAGGTCGGAGTAATCAGTGCGTTTGCCTACCATGTTGGCTCCAGAACGTCGCGTAGCAGAACATCGGCTGCTTCTTCGCCGCGTCCGGGCAATTTTGCCAGATCGAGATAGGTCTGGCACGGAGCGGTGATTGTCATCCCGTCCACGTCGCGCGTCCCCAGATACACTCCGGCATCGTATGGTTCCAGCAGAGTGATATTGGCGCCGCTATCGACCGGCTTCAGCGAGATTGATTTCGCCAGTGCGTCGGCGTCGTCGATGTACGCAAAGACCCGCTGATATCGCACGGCCGGCGCATATCTTGCCGCAGCCGAAAACGCCGCCAGACTGTACCGCAACGAACTCTTCCGGCAGCTTGCAGCAATCTTCTCTTCGATTGCGGGAATCGGGTCGAGCGTGAAGAATTCCTTTCGGCGGCTGCGATCCAGCTCATAAGCCTGACGCCATTCATCCAGCAGATTGCGCGGCTTGGCGAGCCTAAAACCGTCGTCATCCACAATCAGCCATTCACGATCTTGCAGTAGTCGCTTGACGTTGGAAACCAGTCCCAGACTTACCATCACATCGGAGGCCAGCTCCTGAACCCTCCATGAGCGTTTGGGATTGTCGAACAGTGCGCGAAGCACTCGCTCGGCACGGGGTGAATACAAAGTACGAAGATCGCGTTTTTCGGTGAACCGGTTTGTGCGGCCTTCCCGGCGAATGTAAACGGTGTCAAAGCAGAGCCGGCAGTTGCCCGCAAAGTCGACGTAGCCGATATCTTGTTCGGCGAGTTGCTCACCGGTTTCGGGAGTAATGAAAGGGGCGGCGAAAATGCCGTAGATGGTTGGGTTCGATTGACGGAGCAGCCGCAAGTTCGAGGTCGCCTGACGGGCGAGACGAGGTTGGCCGCTGTTCTTTGCTTCGACCACGAGCCGCTTGCGGAGCTTTCCGAAGCTGGCTGAGAATTCTAGGTCGGGCTGGCTGTCGTTTGCTTTTCGCTCGGTGGCCAACTTCTCGATTTTTGTGAATGGAATGTCGGCCAGGCAGGCGCGAACCGCAGCTTCCGCCTGCCGAAGCAAGGGCTTCTCGATTCGAGATTTCACTGAAATAGTCATTTTCAACATCCGTTGAAAGTTATCTTATTGGTGAAATCGGTAATCGTCAACATTGAATTGAGCATTTTCAACCGACGCTGAAATGCCCCATTCCAATGAAACAGATTATCGGACTTCATCTATATGACATTCACGCCGTCCGCTACCGGCTCCGGGAAAAACGCCGGGGCCCAAGTCGCTCCACCGCCCCCCTATGTGCGCTGCAATGGGAGAGCGGCGTACCGCCGCAGGATCAGTGGAAGTCCGGCTCCGCGCCCATCCCGGCGTCTTTCCCTTCGCTGAAACCGGGGTCTACTGAATTGCTTTGGATTCAGGGCGTTGGATCAAATGACAATACGCTCAATCTCGTCGAGGGTGATTTCATCGCTGGTTCGGTCGTAGAGCTTGGTCGTACGTGGCGACTCATGTGCCGCAATCGCCTGAGCGTTTTCAATAGTGCCTCCATTGTCGAGGTAAGCCGTGATGCCTGTGGCCCGGAACGTGTGGCAACAAGTGCCACGGGGCAGGCCGATGGCACGCGCGCGGCGCTTGATCATCCGCAGTGCGTCATTGCGAGTCAGCCGGTCGATGGTGAGACGCCCGGTACGGCGAATGGCTGTGCGAAAGAGGGGCTGTTTCAATTCCTGGGAAATCCCTGCGGCCGCTATGTAGGCATCCAGGTATTGCTCGGCGTTGTGGTGGACCGGCACTTCGTGATGCTTGCCGCCTTTCTCGTGCAGGCGAAGCCACCATCGCTTTCCATTCTGCCAATAGTCTTCGACGTTCATGCCGACGACGGCGCCGATGCGGGCGAAAGAGTAGACCATCACGCCGATCAAAGCGCGGTCGCGAAGGCCGATGGCCGTGGAGGTGTTGATGCTGTCCAGAAGTTCGCGGGCCTGCTCGGCCGACAGCACGGGGGTTTTGCCTTTCTTGACGACGTGCTTGGGACCACGGACTGAACCGGCCGGATTGGTCGGAATGATCTGGCCGACCACGAGCCAGTCGAATAGCACGCGGATCGCGGCGAGGTGTTGTTTCACGGTCGGCTTCGATCCGTGGTGCTGCTCGATGTACGCCGCCACGGCCACCGGGTCGATCGTTTCAATTCGCAGATGCCGCTGGTCACACCATCCGAGAAACTGACCGATGGCTTGAGCGTAGGCTTGACGGGTATTTCGGTTTCGGATGTTGGCGGTGAAGAATTCCACGAACCGCCGGGAACTTCTTTCGCCGCCGGCCGCGATGATCCGGGGGACTTGGAGCCCCGCAACAATCAACCCGCGTTCTGATTCCGACTTCTTGTACGCCACCGCCGATGTCCCCTGCCACACCTGTTAGTGCACCATAACTTCCTTTATGGTGCGCTAGATTTGCGAGAAGGGGAAGGGGCAAACTTCGATATTTTTTACATCGCGGCGGCCCGAACGCCGGGCTTGCTTCACGGCGACAGCATTCCCAATTCCACCATCGTCGGCCCAAGCTCGTTGAGATTATCCTGAGCTTCCTTTGCTTCTTCCAACTGGGCTGCCGTCATGCGTCGTGGATTGGGCGGCATCGACCAGCGCGGCCGCAGTCTGTCACCACGATTCTCTGCGATCGCCACCAGAGCCAGAAGACCTTGCTCATCGCGGTTCAGAGCTTTGCCCTCACGAATCTTCGCGAATGACACGGGCACCTTGTCGAGTGAAAAGCTGCCGGCTGGCTGCCAGTAGCCAAGGGTCGTGAAAGGCCGCAGGAGTTCCTGGACATGGGGATCGTTGCACTTCTGGCGAAGCCGTGTTTTCTCGGCGTCCTCTTTTCCCTGATCAATCGTTGCGGCGCTTGCCGCGGCCTGCCGAGATCGATTGGCCTCGGCGGTGGCAAGCTGCTGCTGGAGATCGGCGACTTTCTGGTCCTGGTCGCTCTTCATCTTCTTAAGCTCCATGTCATGCTCGACATGCTCCCGCTCAAGCTCTGCGCGCATGTCCCGAACAAGCTGGTCTGATTTGGCTTGGGCGTCCATCAACGCCGCGATCCGGGCGGCATCCTGCATTTTCTGCTGCGACTCCTGCTCGGCTGACTTCTCGCCGAGCAAACGCGACTTTGCGAGCATATCGAGTTTCGTGGCGTTGTAGGCATCAATGCGTTCCTTAAGAGTCGGCGATTTGGACAAATCGTTGGACGACTTGGTCTTGGCAAGTTCAGCGTCGATCCAGGAATTGGCGTCATTGATTTTTGTCGCCGATTCAAGCGCCCACTGCCGCGTGCGGGCAACATCGTCCTTCACAGAGATCGGTGGAACATATCCGACGGAAGTTGAGTCGACCTGATCCTTGAGCGTCTTGATGATCGTCTCAATGCCCGCCTTCTTCGCGGCGATCTCATCCCGGCTGGGAGGTGGCTCCTCGCGCAGGTGCATAAAGTTGATGAACGCGGCGTCGTCGAGGGCGATCCGCTTTCCGTCATCGTTGGACAGAAGTGATTCGATTCGCGGAAAGAAGACATCCGCCTTCTTCTGAACGTCACCCAGCAGATCATCCGTCTCCTGCGCCGTCGAAATGAATTCGACAAGGAGGTTCTTGGTCAGGGCCGCTTCGGCCTGACGACGCGCCTCATCCCGGATTTGTTTCCTTGCCGCCTCCTGGGTGTCATCCGTGGTGGTCTGACCCAGTGCGGGAAGGATGGCAAAGCCAAGCAGACAGACAAAAGCAAACGCGGCCTTACGGTAGTCCATGATCATTGCCCCTTTGCAGGTGGTTTCCCGGCGCGACTAAAACGCTCTGCGGACAGCATTACGCCGATGTGGTCCAAGGAGTCCTTATTGCTTTTCAACGCCGATAGCTCTTTGTCGAACTGGATGTTGATGTCGTCCAGTCGTTGCTTGTCGTCATCGACTATCGTGTCCGCCTCGATGCGGTGCTGAATCATGCCGAGCGCATCGTGTATGGAAGCAATTTGTTCCGGGGTAATTTTCTGTTTCTGAATGGAGGCCCAGGCTTCCGCCGCAGTGCGATCCTTGGCGAGCACCCAGGCCAGATCATCTGGAAAATGTGGCATATCAACTGGTGCGCCGATCGTGTCCTGGAAATCACGCCTGAAATCCCGATCGCGCTGCTCCAACTCCTGCTCCTTGGACTGGGCCACGGCGAACCGTTTGTTGATCTCTGTTTGAAGGGCGCGATGTTCCGCCCTGAATTGGGCCTCGGCGTCGGCCTCCTTGATGGAGTCGGGAGTCAGATGTTGCAGTACCGAACCAAAGGGATCGCTGCCAGAGGACGGCCGCGAGGTTGCTGCTCCGGATTGCTGCCCAGCGACGGCGGGCGTGACCCGTCGAAAGAGTGTCCCCGGCGCCACAAAGAGTTCAAAGAGCGCGACGCAGACCACGAGCATCAACAACGCTCCCGCTGCCGCCGTGAACATGGACTCACGCGGCGAAAGTGCTTCGATGAACTTGGTCAGTCTGTCCCACAAAATATTTCCCTGTCAGGACTTGTGGACTGGACTATATCCGCCGGATCAAATCGTTCAAGTTATTTCCAAATTTCCGCCAACTCGTCAGATTTGGTTGGTATAATACTGCGCGGCCCATGGGCCACGAATTTTTCCATTCTTTTTCGTCGTAATCTTCGCAATGTCTTTAGAGATCTTCGTATGACGTCGTCGTACGGAGGTTTGTAAACCTGACTTACGGAGCCATTATGCACGATAAAGAATACTTCACTGGCCACCATGTATGCGTTCTCTGCAAGAGGCGCTACCGTGTGGTTAAGGTGATAAGAGAGGTTGGACAGAGTAACGATGCGGCTCTGCCCCTGGAAGCTGTTAAGGTCGTTATCGCCCTTTTTCAGCTTGTTGTTTTCATCAGAATCCTTGTGATTTTGATGAGACTCTAGCGTCCAAAGGTTTGGGGAGGATCTTCTTTTGGGGATCCTCCCCCCCTTTATTTTTGAGGAAAGTGGAAGAGATCGTACATCAGCCAACCACCGGTCCACCAGCCGGCAATCGCCACCAGCCCAACCACGGTGATGAGGTCTCGCCAGCACCGCCAATCACCAAGAGCCAGTTGACGCTCCTCCCGGTAGATCGTCCACCAGTCTTTTCGAGCTTTATCCTGTTCCATGAAATCCCCCTATTCAATAGCCGTTAAGCCCTGACGTTAGCATAAAGGCGCGACGCCATTCAATTTTTTTCTTGATTGTTCGAATGGGCGCTCGGTATGATGATTGCTCGTTGACCGTGTTTACATTTACTCGCAAGGCACCCCGAGTCAAAACAAAGGTGCGACCGACCGAGGCAAACATTGCCCTTCCGTATGGAGAGTTTTCTGGGAGCCGCCAAAAGCGACCCCGAGTAAACTTTACCTTGTCCATGGAGGGCATATGAAAAAGATGCAACGATCGGTCAGACAAAAGCCCTACGGGGCTTTTGTCTTTGGGAGATGTCGCACGGCCCGTTTTCCCCGTCAAGGCAATAAATCGTCGCCCGGCGGTTCGGGCAGCGTCTTCTTCTTCCCCTGATTGGTGGGCTTCCGACCGGCTCCCGATTTCTTCTCCTGCTGCTCAGCAAGCTGCTCCATGATGTCGCTCTTGGTCTGAATCTTCGCGGCGGTCAACTTGGCTCGCGGCGTGTCCTTGGCCGCTGTTTTTGCAGCGGCGGTCGGGGGATTGTCCTGCGGTTTTGGCCAGGGGTATTTGTCAAAGCCGTTCCGTGCCTTGTACTCGCCATTTGATATCGGCCAAAGACTTTGAACCCACTGCGGCACTCCGCCAAACTGCGAGTAACCCGAGCCACGTTGGATCCAAACGATTGACCCAAGCGGATCGTTGGTCACTTGTCGCGGCAGGTCCACGTCGAATCGCGGACACATCACCTGATGCGAACCCTGTTGCTGGCTCTGTCCGACGGTCGTTCCGGTTAGAAAGTTATAGCTCTCGCTCGACGAAGAGCTTGCTGATGAGAGCCATCGGACGGTTTCGCCGGAAGCCCTGGTCAATTCATCAATGTCCTTCGGGTCCGTCAGCGTGAAATACTGCTTGAGCCGTGTGCATTCGTACACCATCCGCCGAAGGTCAAGCTCCTCCTCGGTGAGTCTCCCGGAATACTGGTTGGCCAGCACCATCGCCATTCCGGCAGAACGGCCCTGGGTCAGAAGCTGTTCCATGTTTCTGCCGGCGAGCATGTGGAACTCGTCGATGAAGACATAGCTTTGCACCTTGCGGCCTTCATCCGCCCGTTTTTTGGCGGCGTCATGGAAGGCGTACAGGGCCAGCTTGCCGATTTCGCGGACGCTCATGGGCGCAATACCGGCTGGGAGCCAGAAGTAGAGCATCTGCCGCTGCTCAAGGACGGTGGGCATGTGGATCACGCCAACATTGTCGGGTGATCGTCCATCGGCGCTGAGCCCTTCATGAAACTGCATCCCGTGAATTGCGTTGAGAAGCTCATCGCTGTCTTGGGCGCTGGGAAGCTGTGTCGCCTGCACCGCCATGAAAAGCTGCTCCCAGGAGAGAATCGGGCGCCCTCCCATCTTCTTGAATGTCTCGGAAAGCCGTGCCCGGTGGGCGCGGGAATAGTGGCTCTTTCCGTATCCTTCGCCGTGCATGAGGCCAAGGGCAAGAAGCACAACTTCGGCCAGATATAGCGGCGAAGCGCCGGCGAAGTTTTGAAAAACATCGAAGATATAGCCCGGTCGTCCCGGCTCGATGCTGAAGTGTTTGAACGCATAGCCATTTTCTGCCGCAATCGCCCGAGCTGAATTGAACAGAGCGGGGTCGCCCTTGAGGTCGATGATGAGAATCGGGGGCACCTTTTGCTTGACGAAAATCTGGCGACCGTCCGCGGTGTTGACGAAATGCCCGTCGTCATCCCGCTTGGCCTTGAGCCACGGTTGACCCAGTTGCATGAGCAGCGGAACAAACCCAAGCGATGTCTTGCCGCTGCCGGTCTGGCCGCAGATGTACATATGCTCGTTGATGACTTCGCGCGGCACGAGGAGCCGGTGTCCTGACGGCGCCACCAGACCCATGAAGAGGCATTCCTGGTCAACGTGTTCAAAGCGGGCTTGGATCATGCTGCACCTTGCCTAAGTCTCGGCATCTTCCTCAATTTCAATGGCACGCGGCGAGTGTTTAAGTTCATCCACATATTTTTGAAAGAGCGTGCGCCGGTCGTTGGCCTTTGAGTCACGCTCGGCGGTGTCAGCGGTGCGTTGGATTTTGAGAATGGCAGGCAGATAGACCGTGAACAGGATGAAATGCGGCAGGCAAAATGACAGCACGGCGCCAATGACCAGTGCCCACCAATACTTCCAACTCGCCGTCAAAACCAGCGCAAAGGGAAGCGTGATCCAGTCGAACGAGCGATGCGTGAAAGTCGGCGGGATTGTCCAAACAAAATCGCTCTCATACCAGGAGCCAAAAAGTTCGTACGGAATGCAGTAGGAGAGTCCGACCGCGAGGGTCACGGCCAGGGTGGTCCAAAGGAACATGAAGTTGGCCCGCCGTTTCGCAAGGCTCTCTCCGCAATTCCAGACGTGAATTCCATCCGCATCGGGATAGGCCAGGTATCGCGTGTAAATGTTCGTCGCCGCAACGACGCCGGCACGAAGGGATCGGACGGGTCTGCCTCCCCTCGCCACGGTAAGAAAGATGAACGAAATGCAAAGCAGAATCACCAGCAGGATCGCCAGGCTGACGGTGTGCAGCGCCGGCACAAACACGATGACCAGCAGGAGCGTGGTGAGGATGACAAAACTTGGCCGGGGGGTGGTCTCATGGAGGCTCTGCAATGCGTTCGCCTCCATGCCCGGTCGGGCAAAGAGCCACTGGTGGAAGAATTCCATGGGCTTCCGCCCATTGATCGCAAACACCAGAATAGTGCCGGCTGAAGCCGTCATTGCGGCAGACATTCGATCCTGGAGGATCACCGCGACAAGAAAGACGACCACGATGAGCACGGCGAAGACGAGGTAGCCGCCGAAACTGACCGGCGTACCCTTGTAGAAGCTGCGCGTGATGAGGAAAACGCTTAGAATGGCAGTCAACTCAAGGGCATTTCTAACGCCAATGACGGCGACAATAATCCCCAGGACGATTGACGCCGGAATCGCCAGAAGGAGTTTGACGTGCAGGGATCGTGAGGACAGCGACAAGTCGCCGAGATCGCCCGTAAGATTTCGGGTGCGGAATACATGCCGAAGGCGATACGCCGACCCATCGAACACACCTTCGTCCGGACCGAGATCGTCATCGTCATCCATCGGAATCCCCCAGAAGTTGCGGCTCTCCGGCCTCTTTCGCCGGTGCTCGCGGCGCCGCCTTCTCGAAGTCTGGCATGCACTCTACCCGAAAATAAGCGCGCGAGGCGAGCGGCGGCCGTCGCCTTCGCCGGTGGATGTGGCCCTTAATAAAACTCTCAATCGCCGTCTTGCGCGTCTCCGTCGTAACCACTACCGCAAAGCCATACTGGTGGTTCTCAACCATTTCAGCGACGTGCGAATTCTGAACAGCGTCATCCACCTGTTCCTGGAGTTCCTTGAAGAGGTTTCGCATCCGGGTATCCGGCATCGGCACATAGATTCGGAAAGTCCGTTGCGTCTCTTCCATTTCAATGCAGTGGATGCCCTTTGGAACAAAACCGTCGAACAGCGGCGCCAGCGCATCATTGGCTGGAAAATACACTCGCTTCCGTTTGTTCATTGTGCAGAACCAAAGGATGCCCAGGCGAGTCAGCAGCCATTGGCGGTCCTTTCTTTCCCGGTCATCGGTTACGCGGAAGCCGATTGCGGCGCCGCCGCGGGCGGTGAGCCGGTGGTAGCTCTGGTTGTTGGCCAGCACTTTGAACGATTTCACCAGTCCACGGTCTCGAAGCCGCTGCATTACAGGCGAGTATCGCTCCCCGCTTCCGTCAAAGAAAATGTCGCGAATCACCCGCGGGACACTGAGGGTGTACAGTCCTATGTGCTGGAGAATTGCCAGGTCTCTCTCTTCCATCACCAGACCTCGTAGGCCCATTGGCGGGCTACGCAAAACTTGTGCAGTTCCAAAAGCTTCGCCTTGGGATAGGCTCCGCCGAACTCGATGACCGTCTTCTCGCTTCGTGAGACAATCATCGCGTCGGGAAGTTTGTCATGGTCCCCTTCCCCTCGGGCGTAAAGCTCCGCTTCGCTCCGCCAAGCGGACGCCCGCTTGGGATTGCCGCGCTCCATGCCAATGTATACCTCCGCCAGGGCGATGTCGTGCGAAAGTTCGCTGGCACGGGGCATCCTGGCCGCAAAGCCTCCAAATCGGGCCACGGCCCTTTCGGTGGCGGTGGCGATGGTTGTGCGACGAAGCGAATCTTTCCAACGGGACCGAAGCCGGTAAGAAAGGGCGCCGAAGTCCGGCTCCGGTTCGCCGGGCCGCCAAATCGCCGATGGTGCGTCCAAAGCCGGGCTTGGCAGTGCCATTGCTGTTGTTATGCGCAACAAATCCTCGGCAGCCAATTCCAGCAGCCGGCGGCGTGCCGACGCGCGGTTGCCCCTCCACCATTTCGATGCGATCTGCTCCAGGGAGAGCACCCGGACGCGATGCGTGAGGATCTGGAAGATTTCATTGTCGCGCGCCGTCATTCGCCGAAAAACTCCCACTTTTGATTGTACCCAATCCGCGTCTTGGAATAGTGCGGCGGGCGGACCCTGCGTGATTTTCAAACGCTGTGTCGGCAAGGGCTTGCGGCATTGCGGGGGCTATTGACATGGCTATTGGTCAGAGCGTGCGGCCAATAGCTCAGTCAATGGGGGACCGTTGGCGGAAGCCAACGGTCGGATGGTCAAGGGTCGTCGGGCAAAAATGCCTTTGCCGCCGCAGACGCGGCGGGTGCTTTCAGCCGTCCCTTATTCATATTTCAATCTCCATATAAAAAGTCGCTCCGGCTGGCTGCGTCGATTCCAGAATGGAATCGGGCAAACCAGACGGGCGATTGTTAAAAAAGTACGTTCAATAGCCATCGAATGCGTTAGCCGCCATATGTTTGATACCATTTCGGGCGAAGCTCCGGGAACTCGGCAACGATATCCGCTCCCTGAAATAACCACAGGCCAAATTCCTTGTCGTGCGTGAAGTTGAGTTGCTTCAAACGAGCCGCCGGGTCATCCAGGCCGTTAACTTCCCTGGCCAGGCAAATGAACAGCACGTTGTGTTGCCATTCAAATATGTCCACAACCTCTGAATTCAAACGTGTCCCGTAATACCGAAACACTCGTCTCTCATCGTACCTTCGTGCATCGTGAAGATTGATTCGCCCGCTCCCGTCCCATTGAGTGACCAGCCAATGGCGATTCAATGCCTTGTGGACATCCTCACGATATTCTTGTGCCCCAGGCGAAAGCCAGACAACGGGATTTTCGAGAAACACGTCGATAGGTGGTCTAACGTCTGCCGCTTGCCTTTGCTCCTGCCCGTCCGGCAACACTGCCGGCCCGACATTCCTGGTTTCTAAAATTCCGCCAGTGGTTGACTGTTCGAGTGTCGTGCTATCTGCATCAGGCATCGGTCTATTTTTTCCTGTCATTTTTCATCTCTCTTAAAGTACACAAAGCCGCTTTCCGCTTTGGCGGCGGTGGGGTTCAAAGTGCCCACCCCAGCGGGACTCAATGGCGGGTTCTGCCTCCGGTCCGCGTTAGCTAAAATGAATCGCGGACTGGCAAGGCGGCCCGGAATGGTCGCCCGCCATCCGCCCGGTGGTCAATATTCTTCTGGAAGCAACACCGTCGTAACGCTCCGGTCCCACTCGGTGATGATCCAGAATTTCACGCCGCCCGTGCTCAGGTAGCTCGACAGAATCCGGTCATTGTGGTTCAACGCATCATCATTGGCCTTGCAGTCCTCATCGACCACGACGCCCCAATCCCCGGCCTGGTGCCGCCGCAATGCGGTATCGATGTCCTCCGGTGGAAGTTGGTCTGATGCCGTTGTGGTGATGACCACCTGGCCAAGTGAAAACAGCTTACTGCCTTTGATTGTCTGGTCTTGAAGACCAGTTGTTTCGTTTTTCATAGTTCATTCCTCCATGCTATTTTGTTGTTTCCGTGGCAACTCATTCGTCATTGTCTGGCCATGCGGAATCTTTCTCGACAGACTCCTCTGTCGTGGATTCTGGCTGAACCAGTTGTTCTGCGGGACTGTTTAATTCTGGGGGCCGTGAGTGCAACCACTCAAGAACTTCGCAATGTTTCATATTGCCTATAGCCTCCGCCCTTCCACTTTGGCGATGGCCGCTAGGGCCTTTGCCACGGCTGCGTCATATTGTTCTGATCTGCATGGTCCGGCGAGAAGCATCGCGTCGAGTGCTTGGAGAAGCTCCGGTGCTGCTGCGAACAGTAGGGCGTTGGCCTCGATTTGTGCTGACCACTCGACTTCGTTGTCCAGAATGCACGCTAATACCCGCTCCTCTTCGCAACATGTAACTATCTTCACAAAATCGAAGGTCTCGTCATAGTCTCGCCGATATGTGAATGGCCCCGGCGTGTGCTTGATTGCTGGTTTATTATCCCGAAAACAAATTTCCGCATGCCAAGATTCAGTTTGTTTGCCAAAATCGTTCTTAGTCATATCTATTCTCCGTTAAAAATTCCCGGGCAGCGTTCCGTTTGGAGACGCCGTGGGGGTCGTAAGACCCTTCCCCCACGGCGGCTTCAAATGGAACGCGTCCTCCACGCCGGCCCTCAGTGCGGCGTGTCCGCTTAGAGGCGTATGGGCGGCCTCCGGCCGAACATTCAAGAAAGGGAGGTGTTGCTCGGAAGCGT
>Ga0208589_1000142_pt1 | contig 34108 bp, 30 predicted proteins | sample NGESurshal092012_2_FD_184486 | JGI IMG/M metagenome (GOLD analysis project Ga0208589, IMG submission 184486) | Arctic peat soil microbial communities from Barrow, Alaska - NGEE Surface sample F53-2 shallow-092012 (SPAdes) | ecosystem: Environmental > Terrestrial > Soil > Wetlands > Peat ...
CGTGTGCGGCGGCCGGCTGACCGCACTGCGCTACCCCGAGAAGGAGATGGTGTCGGTCCCGGCCGGGCGGGTCTGGTACGAGCCCGCCCGCCCCTTCCCGCCCTCCTCCGGCAGTTCCGGCGGGGAGGGTGGGATTGATGGGATTGACAGTGCCGCGGGGGCTGGTGGGGATGGCGGTCGCGGCACGGCCGGGGCTGAGGCCGGGGCTGGGGCCAACGCCGCGACCGAGCCTGCCGCGCCTGCCCGGCGTGACCCCGGAGTGCTGGACATCACCGACGTGCTCGGCAAACGGGTGATCGAGACCGCGCACCACGGGCGGATTACGGTCCGGGAGGAGAACGCCGCGGGCGCGCTCGAGGTGATGAGCCGGTTCGCGGTCGATCCCCGGTGGCTCCTCTACCTGCCGCCCACCATGGCCCCGTCTCCGACGTCCGGCCGGCCAGGCCTGCTGGAGCACCCGGCCGAGGCGTTCGCGGCCTACGGGGCCGAGGGGGTCACCGATGTGATCTGCGAGGAAAAGCACATGGGCTCGCGGGCCGTGCTCCTCGCCTGCCGTGACGAGGACACGGCCCGGGCCCGCTTCGGGGTGGCGGACGGGATGCCCGGCGCGGTGTACACCCGGACCGGGCGGCCGTTCTTCGCGCCGGGCCGCAGGCCGGCCGGGGAGCAGAGCGGACCGGGCCGCAGGCCGGCCGGGGAACAGAGCCCGCCCGCGACCACCCGGCAGCTGCTCGACGCGGTGCGTGCCGGGATCGGCGCGGCCGGGCTGTGGGACGAGCTCGGCACCGGATGGATACTGCTCGACTGCGAGCTCATGCCCTGGTCGGTCAAGGCGGCCGACCTGCTGCGGCACCAGTACGCAGCGGTCGGCGCCGCGGCGCGGGCCGCGCTGCCGGAGGCCGCCCGGCTGCTCGGGGAGGCCGCCGCGCGGGGGATCGACGTGACCGCGCTCGCCGGGCGGACCACGGCCCGGGCCGCCAACGCCGGGGCGTTCACCGCCGCGTACCGGCACTACTGCTGGCCGGTGGACGGGCTGGACGGGGTGCGGCTGGCCCCGTTCCAGGTGCTGGCCACCGAGGGCGCCGTCTACCACGAACGTGATCACGGCTGGCACCTCGGCCTGGCCGACCGGCTGGCCCACGCCGCCCCGGGGCTGATCACCGCGACCCGGCGGCTCCGGGTGGACACCACGGACCCGGACTCGGTGACCGCGGGCATCACGTGGTGGGAGGAGCTGACCGGCCGCGGCGGCGAGGGCATGGTGGTCAAGCCGCACGCCAACCTGACCCGGGCCGCGCTGACCCGGGATGGACGGGGGCTCGCACAGCCCGGGATCAAGGTCCGCGGCCGGGAGTACCTGCGGATCATTTACGGCCCCGACTACACCGAGCCCGCCAACCTGGCCCGGCTCCGGGACCGCCACCTGGGCCGCAAGCGCTCACTGGCACTGCGGGAGTACGCGCTGGGACTCGAGGCCCTGGAACGGGGTGCCCGGGGCGACCCGCTGTGGCGGATACACGAGGCCGTGTTCGGGGTACTCGCGCTGGAATCCGAGCCGGTCGACCCACGCCTGTAACACGCCCGCCGCCGCCATTACCACCAGCTGACCGGCCGGCCGTTACCACCATCTGACCGGCCGTTACCACCATCTGACCGACCGTTACCACCATCTGACCGACCGTCACCACCACCGTTACCGCCAGCTGACCGACCGTTCCTAGAGGAAAGGTCAAAACACCGTGCTCTGGCGGGAGGCCGCCCGGGCGAGGAGACCGCGGCGGTAGGCTTCCGTGCTGCGCGGCAGGTGAGCAGGCCTAGTCTGGTTGCGGCTCAGCCTGACCAGCCGGGCAGCGGCCCGGACTCTGGCAGGCCAGCATCTGGCATTGCCGTCGCGAAGCTCGTTATCGCAGGTTAAGGGGCCCCCTTCTAGCGCTCTGGCCGAGGCGGAAATGGTAGCTCGCGGGCCAGGCCCGGGGCGCTGACTGCGCTGCCTGATGGAGTGGGTCGTCCACGTCAGCCAGCAAAATGGGGTAGCCAAAATAGTCCGTAGAGCGGATTCTGGTCCCTTTCTGTGTCTGTAAGGTGCCACAGGGCGAGCTGGTTCAGAGAGGGGGGCGATGAACCATCTCGAAGGTGGGAGCCTCGCGGGGCCCTTTGCGGGAATCGCGGAATACTGTGGCGCGAATCATTGGCGCGTTGAGGCAGTCGAATCGGCCGGCCCGTGCAGCCGGCTAGGTCAGCTTGCCGTAGGCGCTGAGCAGGGACAATCGGGCCCCGGCCCGCTGCTGCGGCCTGCGGGACCCGGCGGCCCGCCTCCGGCAGAGGGTGTGGACGAGGGCCTGCAACGCCTCCGGGAGATCTGTCACGACATCCGGCAGCCGGTCGCGGCGGTGCAGGCCCTCGCAGCCGCAGCCATGGGCGATCCAGGGCTGCCGGGCGTCACGCACTCATATCTCGAACAGATCATCACGCAGGCGCAAACGCTCTCGGACGTGATACGGCAGAGGCTGCACACTGATGGGCCTGCCGAGGCGAGGGCTCGCCTGACCGACCTCGGATCGCTTGCCGACGAGGCCGCCGCCGCTGAGCGCGTTACCTACGAAGGCACGCTTGAAGTTGAACCGCATGCTGAACCCGTCCTGGTCTGCGTGAACCAGGTCGACGTGCGCGGCATCATTTCCAACCTGCTGAGCAACGCCACCCGGGCCGCAGGCCCGGCTGGCACGGTGACGATCGAGATCAGCCATGACCTGGGCCTAGCCCAGATGGTCGTCGAGGACACCGGTCCCGGCTTCGGGGAGATCCCGGGGGGAACGGGGCTCGGCTGGCGCAGCATAGCCCGGGGCCTGGCCACCTGCAGGGGCAAAATCAGCTACGGGCGTGGCCCGCTCGGCGGGGTGCGTGCCAGTCTCTGGCTCCCCCTCGCGGCGGCCTGAACCCGCGGAGGGGGAGAAGCACATGAGACTGGTTCTCTGTGACGATCAGAGGATCCTGTGCGAAGCGCTGGCCACCGCCCTGGCGGAGCGCGATCATCAGGTCCTCGCGGTCACCACCACGGCTACCGCTGGCGTTACCGCGGTCGCTGCTCACCATCCCGACATCTGCCTGCTCGACCTGAGCTTTCCTGATGCGGAAGATGGACTTGATGCTGCCCGGGCGATCGCCCAGCACCATCCCGGTACGAAAGTGCTCGTACTATCCGGGATTAGTGACCCGCAGATGCTGTCGGAAGCGATGGATATCGGCATCGCCGGGCTCCTTCCCAAGGACCAGGACGTCGATCAGATCGCGGACGCATTAAACGTCATAGCCGCAGGCGGAGCAGTGTTCGATGCAGGGCTTCACCGCGGTGTGGCTTCCGGCTCTCGGGAGCAGCGATCCACGCAACCCGTGGACAGGCTCACGCCGAGGGAGAAGGAGATCCTGGCCCGAATCGTTGCCGGAGAGAGCACCAAGCAGATGGCCCGGGCCATGAGCATCACCACTGGAACGGCCAGTATGTACGCACGGAACGTGCTCACCAAACTCGGTGTGCACAGCCGGTTGCAGGCTGCTGCGCTCGTGAGCCGGGAAGAGTTGCTCAACCAGTTAAGGCCGGGTGAGGGATCGCCTTCCTCACCCGGGCCCAGTGACGTGGTCATCCCACCGGATGGCATCGACGTGCCAGCATAAGAGAGTGACATTGTGCTGAGACAGAGGCAGTCAGGCACGGCACCCATCGACGTGCTTGTCATCGACCGGCAGCGCACCTTCGCCGAAGCCGTTGCGGCATGGCTGGAAGCAGCGGCCGGTGTCGGAAGCGCGACAGCGGTCTACTCGGCGCAGTCGGCTCAATGCATGCTGGCCAGAAGCCACGTCGACATCGTGCTCGTTGATGGTGACTTGCCGGACAGTGTCACCCTGACCCTGTGCGCGGAGGCTACCGGCCGCGACCACCCGCCGCGCATTATCGTGCTCAGCGCCTCGGCAGAGGCCGGGCGGATTCTGGCCGCTGTCCGCGCCGGTGCCGTCGCGTGGGTGCGCAAGGACGAATCAGCGGAGCACCTGCTGCATGTGATCGGCAGGGTTGCCCGTGGCGAGACCTGGGTTCCGCCTTCCGAACTGGGGCAGGTGTTCCGGCTGCTGCTAGACGAGCTGGACAAGGTGCGCGAAGAAGACCCTCTCGCTATCCTCACGCCTCGCGAGCGGGATGTGCTGCTGCAAGTGGCTGAGGGCGCCGACCGCAAGGAGGTGGCCGAGCGGTTGCATCTCTCCGTCAATACGGTCCGGACTCACATGCAGAGCCTCATGGCGAAGCTCGGCGTCCACTCTGCCCTGGAGGCCGTGGCCGTGACCCGGTCCTGGCTCGATGTGCCGGTTCCCAAAGCAGAGCGAGCGAAAGGATGACCCGCCGCAGGGCCGGAGCACCAAGCTCGTGCAGCCCTGACCAAGCGCCGTCGCCTGGAGGCTGAGACCGTCATGCGCTGGTCCGCTAACTGCTGGCAGCTGGACCAACTCAGTGCGGCTGCGCGCCGCCAGTCGCCCACCAGGCTGGTGACGACGAAGAACGTCGCCGGAATCGACATGTCAGTGAGAGTGGGCAGCACGACTTCCGCCCATCTCCTGTCACCGTCGTCGAAAGTAAGGCAGAAATGTGAGCCAACTACCGGATGCTCGCCTGAGATCAGGCTAAGCGCCTCATGGCCAGGGCAGCCATAATTCCGGATGAGAAGTTGGCGGCCATCGTCTCGATCGTGTACTTTCTCGAGCTACTCACGCAACCGTCCACAAGTGTGTCGCGAAGCGCTCTGTCCATCAGAAGCTGAATTACTGCTTCTGCGTATCTCCCGGCTGATTCAGGTGCGAGCACCCGCCCATTTACTCCATCATGCAGGTACTCGGCCTCTGGGCCGTGCAGTGCCTTGTCAATTGTCACGAGTGGTGCTCGCGCGGCGAAGCTATCGACGACAACGAGGCCCACTGATCCGGGGACGAGTGTCAGCTCGCTGGATGCGAACAACCTATCGCGCGACACACCATGGCTAGGCCCTTCCTGATGGAGCCAATGTCGAATCTCAGCCTTGTTCTGGAGCCACGAACGCAGCGGGCCATCCCCGACCACTATAAGTTCGAATTGAGGAATCTTAGTCACGATACGGTCGGCCGCGTCCACCAGGAAGGGAAGCCGTTTGGATTCGTACAGGCTGCCAACGTAGATACAGCGGCCTGTCCGCTTCGGAATATCTACCTCAGCCAGCCCGCTTGTGTCTACTGCGTTTTGCACCACCGTTATGCGGTTTGCTGGGTACCCAGCGGATACAACGTGGCCCGCTGCCCCATCCGTGTAAGCGAACCACCAGTCGGGGGTCCGCACCAACGTACGTTTCCAGCGCTCACGGAGGCTCGAAGGGTTGCCCTGCAGGTTGGCCCCATGACCGAAGAACGCTACACGTGGTCCACGGGCTGGCCGAGCCGCTAGGAGCAGGTAGTTCAGGGCGAGGCGGTTCGCCTGCTCCACTATCACCAGGTCGGCTCGCCCAGCTTGCCGCCACACGGGCTGCCATACGAGGGGTCCTAGGTGGGTGTTGGCGACCTGGTGCGCCCACGGGAGTCCGGCTGCGTCGGATCGCTTCGCCGCGGCGCCTACGGGCTGCCCGTAGTAGAGGCGGAGTTCGATTCGCTGGGTGCCGAGGAGATCGCGGAGCAGGTTGAAGAAAGGCAACCGATAACGGGGCAGCCACTCCTGGATGAAGGCAACAGTCCGGGGAGGGCTCACGCGCTCCTCCCCAGAAGGTCCTCGTAGATCTGGAGCAGTGATTTTAGTGCGGCTGGCGGCGAGCAGGTCTCGGAATAAAACCTTCGGGCTGCCATTCCACGCGCCTCAATGTCGTCCTGCGTGATCATGTCGATCGTCTCCCGCCATGAGTCGACTGTGGGTCGCACAGACCATGCGAGCTCATCGGTTACCATGGATGCGGTACTAGTGCCGTGATTCACTATTACGGGGCGCCCATAGGCCAAGGCCTCGACAAAGGTCAGCGGGAGCCCTTCATACCACAGCGAAGGAATAACCACCACGCCGCAATGCTGCATTGCAGCTGCTACTCCACTGCGATCGAGATGGTCCAGATAATGCACGTCATCTTCGAGCAGGGCCATTGAGCGAATGTGCTCCTCCGATGGCCCGGTGCCAGCGATGCGCAATCTCCGGCTGCCCCCCGCCTTCCTCAGGCGCCATGCCTCGAGGAGGAGGTTAATGCCCTTGGCCTCCTCCAGGCGCCCTAGATAGAGGAAATCCACTCCGGGGCGTGCTGGCTCCCCAGGATCGGCTGTCCAGGACGGGCGCACCGCTATCTGCTTTTCTTCAAAGCCAGCGGCGAGCAGTCGCCGAGCCATAAGAGGTGTCAGTGCGATCAGTTTGTCAACCATGCCCCACGTTCCACGATGTGCGGCCTGGCCAAGCGCCATCGCCACAGACTGTGGCCGCGACCCCCGGTAGCACCCATGGAGTACGGCAGGATATGCTACTCGGTGCCCAATGCAGTCGTCGCACACATGGCCGTCACGGAAGTGCAATCCATTGACGCAAGTGTGCCGATAGTTATGGATCGTTTGCACGATAGGAACGCCGACTGCTTTCGCAGCCCTGACCACTGCCGGGCTGATCAGGGGGAAGACATTGTGCAGGTGAATGAGATCCGGATGCTCTTCCCGCAACAAAGCTCTGAATCGCTGCACACCCTTCGGGGAGTAGAGCGGACCGAGTGCTGCGTTGCCCATGACGATGAGGCCACCAGAGACTATTGAGTCGCTATCCTCAATCATTTGGATGACCTCGACCCCAGCCCTACGCAAGAGGGAGATCTCACTGTCTACCACTTGGTTCTCACCGGAAGGGGAAGTAGAGCGGTAGCGGTTATGGCAGATAAGTACCTTCATCGCCTAGCGGGTCCTCCTATCCGAGCGCGGAAGACATGCGGAAGCCGTCTTGCACCAGCACGTGGGCAACCTTCAGCGCGGCTGCGGATTCCCCGCCAGTTCGCTGTTGACCGCCCGTCCGCAGCGCCGGACCACCGGCCGAACCACGCCTCATCCTCGATCCTGGTCCTGCCCGTTTTGGCCTGCTGGCTGGCGATGGCGAGAGACGCGCTGGGAGCGGAAGTCATTCAGCCTCACAAGCCCGAGCCGGAGCCCGGGAATCCGGTGGCGAAGCAGCCACAGCAGGAGCGCGAGCACGACCAGGACGGCCGTGCGTACCGCGAGCGTGGCTATCAGCGACTGCCCGGCTACCGCCTGGGAGACAAGCGGTGGTATGACGGCGACAACGACGAAGAGCACGGTGTGCACCGCGTAGGCGCGCAAGACTTCCGCTGTGCGCAGCAGGCCCTCCCGCGAGACCCAGAGCAGCATGAACACATGCGCGATCGCGGTTGCGATAACCATCGCTGCCGCGGTCGCCTCGAGCTCCCCGGATGCCAGGAACAGCGATACGGCCATGGCCGCGAGGAAAGCGACCTGGGTGATCCAGATCATCCGCATCCAGCGCATGGCCTCCGCCGCTGATGCCAGTACTGAATACAAGGTGTTGACGGCCGCGAACGCGCACAGCATGGGAGCTATTGCCGCCGCGGCATGCCACCGTGCGCCGAGCAGGATGAGCGCGGCCGGCTGCACGAACACTGCGAACGTCCCGAAGACGACCGCGCTGGCACCGCTGGTAACCACAAGCGCTTCGGTCAGCGCTCGCCGGGTACGGTCGCGGCTACCGCTCACTTCCCGGTACAGCGGGTAGGCTGCCCGCATCAGCCCGAAGCTGAACTGGTCGGCGGGGAGCGCCACGAGGGCGTAGCCGCGGGCAAACAGCCCAGTGGCCGCTCCGCCGGCCAGTCGGGCAACAGACCACAGCGGCAGGTTGCCGATCGCGTAGTGCCCCAGGTTCTGGCTGGCCACTTGTGCGGAGAAGGCAACGAACTCCCGCGCCATGGCCCGGTCGTAGGCCGGCCGCAGCGAAGCGCGCGCCCAGACCAGGCCCACCAGCATTGCGACCGCCGCGCGGGCCACCTGCCCCACCGCCAGCCCGACCGCGCCCAACCGCGAGATGGTGGCTACCCCGACAACAAAGCCGATGAGGGAGGACGTGAGATCGATCAGCGAGGCGGCCCGGTAGCGCTGCCCGCGCCGCAGCAGTCCATAGGAGACCGCGGCCGCAGCGAGCATAGGCGGTTGCACGGCGAGGATCCGCAACATCTGTCCCGTGTCAGGGGTCCGAAGCCAGTACTCGATCGGCGCCGAAAGCGCGATCAGTGCGACCGACAAGCACACCCCGGATCCGAGGCCCAGCGTCAGGGCGGTCCGGGCGCCCCGGTCAGTGAGTTCGGGAACTCGCATGACCGAATCGCCAATGCCGACCATGCCCACTAGGCAAGCCAGTGACACCACCGTGAGGGCCAGGGCGTAGCCGCCATAGGCCAAAGGGCTCACCAGACGCGCGGTGATCGCGGTGTACCCGACCTGCGATACCAGGAAGATAAATCCAGCGAGGTAACTCCAGCCAACCGCGTTGAGGGCTCGCGCGGTCAGCGACCGGACGGGGACCGGGGCGGGTTGAAGACCGAGCGCACGCCTGGCTTGCTTCGTGGGGGGAGCGTCCACGGGCTACCCTGTGCGCCGCGGGCCGGAAGAGCGGGGGATTTTCGCGGATGCCTGTTCCTGGATGGCTGTGGCATACCCGTCCAGGTACCCGCGTACGACCGCGTCCGAGCCGAAGGTGGTGACCGCACGGCTTCTGGCGGCCTTGCCCAGCTGGGTGGCGAGCCCCGGATCGGCGAATAGCCGCAGAATCCCGTCGGCTATGGCTCCTGGATCGCGGACGTCCACAAGAAGGCCGCACCGGCCCTCATCGAGGGTCCATGGAACTCCCCCGGAACGGCGGCCACCGACTAGGGGGAGCCCGGCCTGCATGGCCTCGCACATGCTTACTGGGTGTGCCTCCTCCACCGCGGCGTGCGCAAAGACGTCTGCCTCGGCGAGGTGGTACGGGATCGCGGAGTGAACAACCGGCCCGACGAACTCGACCGCAGTATCGAGTCCGTTCGCCCTCGCCCAGGCCGCCAGCCGGTCAGTCGGGCTGAGCCCAGGACCGACAAGGCGGAGGACAGCGTCGGGGCGGAGCCGCCGCACTTCGCTGAAGGCCCGGATCAGGCTGGCGACATTCTTGCGATCGCCGTCCTCAGTAACATCGAGCACGAGGCGGCGAGCCTTCGTCGTGCGTGGAGCGAGTACGGGCAGGTCAACCGAAATGTTCGGCACTACTTTGATGGGCCGCCGGTAGGCCATTTCCCGGCGCCAGCGGTGGGCAAGATACGGGGAGACAGCGGACATCGTCCGGATGCCCAGCCGTGCCCGGTAGGCGAGAATCGTGCGGGCCACCCGGTAGGCATCGCGTTGCAGGCGCAGCGTCGTCAGCGGGGCATCGTGCGCCGTTACCAGAACAGGGCGGCGCTCGTGCTCGCAGGCCAGGGCGAACTCGTACGTCCAGTGCGCATGGACGATGTCACCCGATGCGAGGGCCAGCAAATCGGAGACCGCGCGCCTTTCCGCCGCGAAGAAGTCCCTGGCGCGGTACCGTGCACGCTTCCGGTACGGGCCTATCCGTATGTCCAGGGCTGGTCCGGAAAGGTGCTGCAGATCAGTGACCTGAGGCGTCAAGGTGACGAGGTCCACGGCAAACCCGCGCTCCAGCAGGGCTTTGACGAGCACTCTGACAGGCCCTGCTCCCATGCCTTTGATGGCCGCGGCGCGCTGGCTGTCTGCACCGCTCAGGTGGGAGGAGAGAGCCGCCGGTGATGCCGGCCCCACGATGATGATTCGGCCGATGGAGGTCACGGGCCTTCCCCCACCAGCTGGGCAGCGGGCGCGGCCACCGGGTCGGCCGCGGGGTGCGGCTCGCGAGCGGGGTCCCACACGAGTAGGACGGCGACCTGCGCCGCCATGATGAAGCTGGGCTGGTAAGTGAGCGAAAATACCAGCAGCCCGATTAGCAGCAGCGCTACGGTCAGCGGCGTGATACCCAGCGCGGCCGCCGCCTGGTGGCGATACTTCCACGCGTTCCAGTACAGGAAGGCGAGAGCGACCAGGCCGATCAGCCCCAGCCTCAGCACGGTGGCGACGTAGAAGCTGTGCGGGCTCGCTGTGACAACCTGCCCGTCGATGATCCGGCGGTAGCCCGTCCCGAACCGGAAGCCGAGCAGCAGCCCGGCGGCGGAGTGGTCAGCGTGCAGCAGGTCGGTCCACCCGATCACCCGCCACGTGAAGGTGCTGTGCTTGGCCGTGGTTTCGGCCAGGCTTTGATCGAACACGCTGCCGGTTGCCACCCCGGCGGCCAGGGTCACGGCCACCGTGCTGAGCACCGCCACGCCAGTTGCGGCCAGGCGCCGGTGCCGGGCTGTGCCATGACGCCGCAGGCTCGCCGCAGCCCAGACGAGGAAGGCTACGGCCAGGACGGCCCAGACAGTCCGCTGCTGGACCACGATGAGGGTGCAGATGGTGGCCGTCCCGAAGACAATCTTGCGCCGCACGCTGATGGTCCGCGATCCCAGCAGGACAATCAGCGCGAAAGCGAGCGCCGCTGCTCCTGCGGAGTTAAGCGGCCGACCATCAACCAGCTGGCCGTTGATGACGATTTGGGATGTGGCCGAGTGCAGGCCATGTTTCGCCACCCCCAGCCAGGCCAGGCCCATCGCGCCGAAGGCAAGCGCGAACCACGGCCGCCAGAACCGGGAAGTCCAGGGCCCCGCCGCGATCACGAACGCCGTCGTGGTGAGGAGGTACAGCCACTCCCTGGACTCGTTGACCGCCTGATGCAGCCCGAAGGCCGCGACGCCGAGCGCCAGGTTCACCGTGAAGATCACCCCGGCAACCGCTAGCGGGAACATGATCCGGGCGGGCGGCGGCTGGCGGATCAGGTAGATGGCCGTAACGATCAGCAGCACCACGGCGACCGCGTCGGCCGGGTAGATATGGGTGGTCCCGGCCTTCACCAGTGACATGCCCAGGGGGACGGGGGTCGCGAACTCGGTTAGAAACAGGATGGCCAGGATCCACAGGGCGAGGGCTGGCTTGAGGACGGCCGCGAGCACGGCGACCGCGAGCAGGAGTAGCGCGCACGCCGCATAGAAGGCCGTCTCCGGGCTCCCCAGGAGCTGCCCGATCACGGTGACGACCTTGCTGTGCCGCGGGTCGGGGCAGCTCGGTTGACACCCGGATACCAGCGGCCGGCCAGCAGACGGACATACGGTGGCAGTAGGAAGATGGGCCAGCAGGGGCCGCCGTGCCGACGCAGATAGTGGACCTGTGAGCTCAGCGGGGTCCCTTTCGGGCTGCGGAAGTACCGCCATCGCACGGACAACGGGAGGGACGGCTCCAGGTTTGCGCGCGCGGTCTCATTAGCCGCGCACGTACCGACGTGCCCGGGGATCAGCACACTTTCCCCCCCGGCCTGGCGTAGCCGCAGACCGTAGTCCATGTCGGCGTACGAGTGCGCGAAACCTCCATCGATGTGTCCCAGCAGCCGGTAGGTCTCGCGCGGCACCAGGAGAACGTTGCCGTTCACGGTGTCCACGGTGGTCGGCACGTCTGGTGGGGTTACCAGCGCATACCGCAGCGGATGCCAGTCGCGGTGCCGCTGCCCGCCGTAGGTCGTCACGCCGGTTTTAGGATCGCAGACCGAGCCGGCGAGGAGCACCGGACGCCTGGGGTAGGGCTCAGCCACGTGCAGCAGCCGCCGCAGCGCGTCGGGATACAGCCTCACGTCGTCGTTGAGCCACAGCAGATAGTCCGGGTCTGACCGCACAGCGCATGCCTCGGCGGTGGCCATGCCCCGCGCCCAGAACAGATCACCCGAGGCGGAAATGACCTCGACCGCGGGGAAGGCAGCAGCTACTGCGTCGCCGGTTCCATCGCAGCTTCCGTCGTCCACCACCACCGCTCGTAGCTCGGTGCCAGGGGCTTCCTGGGCGAAGTAGCTGCGCAAGCAGGCCAGGGTCATCTCCCGCCGGTCGTGCGCGGCCAGGATGGCCATGACGCGCCGCGGCGGCGTCTGGCTGGGAGCAGGACCGGGGCTATGCGGTCCGAGCGGCTCGATCTGGCGATCCGCAGACTGGAATCGTTCCCGGGCAGCGTTGGCCATCACTACCCCGGCCTCGGGGAGCCCGGGCTGCCCGGTGAACCACTGGCCGCCGGCTGGATAAGATCCGCGGACGCGGCTGTGCCCTGGCCGTTGCTCGTGGCTGCGAGCGCGGGCGCGGGGCCTGGTCGGCCGGTACGGTACTCCGACGGCCGGACGGCAAGGTGTGCCGGGGCCAGCACGACGCCGAGGAGGTCCGCGTTCGCATTACGCAGCATCTCCGTCGCGAGCCGCAGGTCCTCCTGCCTGGCCTCGTCGCGTTGCGCCACGAGCAGAACGGTGTGAGCCGCCGCGCTCAGCTCCGCCGCGACGGCATGGGCGAGGATCGGGCCTACATGAACAACGATGTAGTCGGACGTTCCTCGCCACACGTCTAGGAGTTCAGTCAACTCAGAAGGCGAGGGCTGTTCTGCGCCCGCTGCTCGCGAGCCAACCGGCAGGATGCGGAGGTTTTCGTGGTAGTGCTGGAAGGCCGACTCTGGGGGAGTCTCATCGCTGATCACGGTGGTGAGCCCCAGCGGGCTGCCCATGTCGAGGTGACCGGCCATCTGGCCAGCGCGGGCGTCGGCGTCCACCAGTAGCACCGAGGAACCGGCTTCCGCCAGGACAAGCGCGAGGTTGATGGCGACGGCGGGGCCAGAGTCGCCCGGGGCCAAGCTGGCTACCGCGAGGCTCTGGGCATGATGGGCGGTCAGGGCGTGAGCCAGCCCGAGGCGGAGCCTACGGAAGGACTCGGCCGCCGACGAGCCAGGGTCCGCAGGGCGGACGCGCAACCCGACCCGGCGGATGAGCGGTCCTGCCCGTCCTCCCGTGTCTCCGACGGTTGTGACGAAGCCGCATCCGCTGCTCGACCTGGCCTGGCTGACGGTCCGCACCCTCCGGTCCGTCTTCTCCCGCAGGATCACCGCTGTCAGCCCAACAGCAAGCCCGACCACAAGGCCGAGGACCAGATCGATAGTCCGGTGCGGGGAGATCGGCGCGCTCGGCAGGAGCGCGGGTTTCACCAATTTCAGCGTGACCGACGGGCGCACCGCCCCGTGACCCCGAACGGCAACGGCGGCGACCCTCTCCGCTAGAGCGGTGAGGCGTACAGCTGTGTCGTTGGCGATAGCCGTCACCCCAGCGGCTGAACCGCCACGCACCGTGATGTCGATGAGGACGCTGTTCAGCGGCGAGGTGGCGGATACTTGGTCGGCAAGCTGGGATGGGGTCATCGTCAGGTGCAAGTCGGCGATCACCGCCCGCATGACTTCCGGGCTGTCCACCAGCGATGCGTACGATGGGGCCTGTTGCGCGGCGAGCTGGGCCGCCGAAAATGCATTCTGGTAGGTATTTGCGCCCGTGGCGGGACTCGCCGGAGCGACGAAGAGCTCGGCTGCACTAGTATAGACCGGAGCCGAGGTCCAGGCCACCTGGACGGCGGCCGCCAGCGGGACGATGCAGCATACGGCGAATAGCAGCCATCGGGCTCTGATGGCCCTGAGGACGTCAGCCGCTGTCATCGGTCACCACTTCTGGTGGTTTCAGGCCTGGCCGTGGTGGTCTCGGGCACGGATGGTGGCAGATCGCCATTGGCGGGAGCCTCACCCGCCACTGGAGTCACCGGAACCAGGCATGGGGGCCTCCGTGCCATACCGGCGAGGAAGCGGGGGTTGTTGTAGAGATAGCGCCCCCACAGCCGCCGCGGCTCCTGCGCCAGCCGGAACGCCCATTCCAGACCGGATCGCTGGACCCAGCGGGGGGCCTGACGGGTCAGCCCGGCATGGATGTCGAACGCCGCTCCGACTCCGATCAGGACGCCGGTATCGAGTTGGTGCGCGTGTGCAGCCATCCATAGTTCCTGCTTCGGGGTTCCCAGCCCGACCCACACCAGGTCAGGCTGGGCCGCACTGATGAGCCGCACGGCATCCTCGTCTTCCTCCACCGACAGTTCGCGGAAGGGTGGGGCGTATGTGCCCGCGATTTTCAGGCCCGGATATGCGTCCTCTAGGCGTGCCGCGAGCCGCTCAGGCACGCCAGGCCGTCCACCGTAGAAGAACGATGAGTAGCCGCGCGCTCTCGCCAGCTCGCAAGCGGCGAGCATGAGGTCGGGACCGTAAACACGGTCCATATGGCGAGCGCCGGCCGCCCGCCCCGCCCATACCAATGGCATTCCATCCGGAGTGGTGAGCCCAGAACGGTTGTGCACATTCCGCAGCCGCGGGTCGCGCTGCGACTCCATGACCCCGTGCACGCCGGTAACGCAGATGTACCGCCGATCACCTTGCGAAATCCACCGGTCAATCAACTGCAGCGCCATGGGCATGTCAATCGCGCTGACGCCGACCCCGAGGACGTCCACCCGCGGTGTAGCCCAGGTGCCCGCGATCTCGTCAAATTCGGACACCCATGCGCGGCGGCTGCCGTTCACCATCCGCTGACCAGCTCGCGAATCCAGCTGTAGGTGATAGCCAGCCCTTCCTGGAGGGTGGTCTGTGGCTGCCAGCCGAGCGTCGCTACCAGCCTGGAGTTATCGGAATTACGGCCGCGCACGCCCTGAGGTCCCGGCACGTGCCGGATCCGAACCCCCCGCTTGCCGGACAGCTCAAGGATTATGTGCGCTAGTTCGTCGATGCTGACCAGGTGGTCCGTGCCCATGTTGAGTGGATCCCGGAACGACGACCGCATCGTCCGCATGATGCCCTCGACACAATCATCGACGAAGCAGAACGAACGTGTCTGCTTTCCGTCGCCCCAGACTTCGATCTCGCCGCCGTCTTCGACAAGGGCGATCTTCCGGCACAATGCCGCGGGCGCCTTCTCGCGGCCACCTTCGTACGCTCCGAGCGGCCCGTAAACGTTGTGGAACCGCAGTACCCTTGTTTCGATCTCATGGTCGGCCGCATAGTACCCACAGAGCAACTCCGTGACGAGCTTCTCCCAGCCGTAGGCATCCTGGGGTGCCGCGGGGAAGGCATCCTCTTCCCGGAGCGGAACGACGTCCTCGTCGAGCTGGCGGTATTCCGGGTAGACACAGGCTGATGAGCTGTAGAAATAGCGGCTCACGCCATTCAGGACAGCGGCGTGGAGCGTATGCAAGTTGATGAGTGCGTTGTTGTGCAAGATACGTGCGTGGTTGCCCGAGATGAAGCCCATTCCGCCCATGTCGGCGGCCAAGGCATAGACCTGCTCGATGCCCCGCGTCGCTTGAAGGCATGAGTCCCAGCGCCGTAGGTCGAGTATCTCGAACTCGTCGGCATCGGACTCGGCGAATTCTGGCGCGGCGATGTCGGTTCCCCGGACCCAGTAGCCCTCCTTCTTGAGGCGGGTGACCAGGTGGTGGCCGATGAAGCCGCCAGCCCCGGTTACAAGAACTCGTTGCATTGCTTCCCCCCTGTTTGGCGCATCTTCCTGGGCGTAGCTGGTGTTCTTTCCCGGAAGGATCAGCCAGGCTCGCCGTGTCATTCGCCGCGCCTAGCCATCACTGCCTTCACGGTGGCCATCAAGATCTTGAGATCGAGTGCCGGACAGAGGGACTGGGCGTAGTAAATGTCCAGGTCTATCCGTTCCTCCATGGGGTCAACCCCCCGCGCGACCACCTGCCAGAGTCCGGTCATTCCCGGCTTGACGCTATGTCGTACGTGCTGCCACGGCTCGTACCTGGCCACTACCGACGGAAGTTCCGGCCGGGGGCCGATCAGGCTCATCTGACCCCGGACAACGTTGAAAAGCTGCGGGAGTTCGTCCAAGCTCCACCGCCGCAAGAACCGCCCGATGCTCGTATGCCGGGGATCATTCTTTGCCTTATGCGTACAACGGCGGTCGGGAAACGGAATCGGCACCTGGGCACGACGTCGTTCAGGGAGCATCGTCCGGAACTTGAGAACGTTGAATGGGCGCCCATGCTGCCCTATCCGAGACTGGCTGAAGAACACATCCTGGCCCAGTGTGACGCGTATAACAACTGCGAGCAGAGCCATAACGGGAGCGCTTAGCAAGATCAGGATCACTGCGAGGATCCTGTCGATGCCAGGCTTCCAGATACGTACATAGACGCCTTCCACGGTGCCCAGGCTGGGCGAGCGCGGCTGCGGGTAGATGGCTGAAGCCATCGATGATGGCGGCACGCTCTCCCTCCCGGAAAGATTTCTAGGTAGCGATTGTTCCGGGCACGCTCCAAAAGGAAACGGTATTCCTGAGGAAACCTAGTCACCGCTGCCAGCATGACGATGCCGACTACGACATTTTGGAGGGCTCAGACCGGGAGCCACTCGGCAGTGGCTTGATCTGACCACGAGGCCGTTAAGCTCTCGTAAAGCTGTGAGCCGCGGATTACGTGCAGTTCTTGCCTGTTGTGGAGGCGCCAACTACCGCAGTAATCTCGCGGGGACGCGAACCGGGGTTGGCTGGGGCTGACCTACGGCTCCCGCCGATATTGGACACGAGGCAACCCGTCCTGGCGTCATCGAGATTCCGGGAGCCAATGCTGGGCGGGAGAGCGCCGCGGAGTAAGTGCGCCAGAGGGGACGGGGAGTTGCGTCTAAGCGGACCTGAGACGCGCGGGCCGTCCGGGGCTTCGTTACTCTCGCGGCTCTACCGACGAGGGTGGACATGGACATGTCACAGGTGCGGCGACGTGTCGCCGCGAGCAGGGTGGCCCCGATCGCTGCGCTTCCTGAGCGGCTATCGGCGGTGGCTCGCTTTGACGCTCATGTGCTGCGCGAGTCGGCGACCTGGCTGCTGCGCTCGCGCGAGCACACCAACTACACCTACGACCTGACGCCGAGGAACTTGGAGCATCTGGCGTGGTGGGTGGCGACCCTGACTGGTGTACCTGTACAGCAGGTCCGGGCGGTCATCGTCGAGGCCCAGTCCGACGGCGAACTGCATGAGCACATCCGCCGTGGGATCGAAGCGAGCGATCGCCGCGGCCTGGCCGACAGGAAGGTGCGTCTCGGTCGCCGTCTGGGCTGGTACGCGCTGGTGCGGGTGCTGCGGCCGGATCACGTAGTGGAGACAGGCACCGACAAGGGCCATGGCTCAGTCGTGCTGGCTGCGGCTCTGCTGCGCAACGGCCGTGGCCGGCTAACCACCATCGACATCCATCCCGACAGCGGCTACCTGATCTCCGGGCCCTATGCGAAGGTCGCCGACCGGGTCGCCGGGGACTCGATAGCCGCTCTGGGCGACGTGCGCGGTGTGGACATCTTTCTGCACGACAGCTTGCACACCTTCGAGCACGAGGCAGCCGAACTGGCCGCCGTCGGGCCTCGTCTCACGCCGAATGCGCTCGTGCTTTCGGACAATGCCCATGCCACCGACGCGCTGATGCGCTGGGCCGAACAGTCCGGACGGCAGTTCTCATTCTTCCGGGAGCAACCCGCGGAGCACTGGTACCCGGGGTCTGGGATCGGCGCCGCCTGGCGCTACAGGAAGCGCGGGTCGCAGACGAGGTTGTGAGGTCGGGCCGCAGCAGTACTGCTCCTTGTCTACGACATGTCATGCTGGACGCCAGAGTCGCAATCACTGGGGTTGTGGTGACCGAAGGCTACGAAGCGCGAGGCATCTGCCGCCGCGTTGTCCTGCGTACGGGGTTGGCCGCGGTAGCGGCGGTGGCCAGTGGATGCGCCGGCATGCCCCGGACACGGCCAGGTCCTCCGGGCATGCGGATCACTGGAAGCGACGGATCCAGCGGCCCGTACGCCGTCGGCACCTACACGATCGCCAGGGGCGGAACCTATGGGCCGGCGGAGATCGGAGATCGCCGCAACGATCCGAATGCGACCGGCGATGAGAGCGGTCCGACATTTGCCGGCACGCCGCTGCGTGTTACCACGATTGAGCCGGTGACGATCGAGGGTGTGCATCTGAAATCGACGGTGCCGGGCGTCGTATGCATCTACGCCAGGGCAGGCGCCAACGTCACCGTCAGAGACTGCCACCTTGACGCATACGTCCGCAACGGCGTCGTGGCGTGGTTTAACAGCAGCACAGACTCGCCGTCGACCATCACGTTCGAGAACAACTACGTGCACGGTGGCACGATCGTCGTCGGCTGGTGGGGTGGCACTACCACCCTCAGCCAAGCGCATATCCGCTATAACTACATCGAGGACATCTACGGGCGTCTGGAGGGGACCGGACCCGAACGGCAGGCCATTCACTTCCATGACGTGTACGGCCCAAATATCGATATCAGCTGGAACCAAATCGTAAACCACTGGCAGACGTCGTGCGTTGAGGACGTCATCACCTTCTACGCCGACCCGAACTGCCGTTGCGGCGGCACAGCAGCGTCTCGGGCGCAAATCCACGACAACATGATTGACGGGGGCTGGCCTCGGCCCGGAGCCTCTCCAAATACCTATGCCGGTTCAGGCACCAACGTCGACCTGTATGGTGACGGTTATGGGGCGTTCGCCGACTTCCACGACAACCAGTATGTCGCGCTATGCAACACCGGCCCCACGGTCAGCGCCGGCCAGTCGTCTTACGTCTACAACAACCGGGTGGTGTGCTCGGGGCGACTCCCCGACGACTCGGACTGGGCGCCGGTGCCGTCGTACGCCAACGGCATGGACAGTTACCACCGCGGCCCCGCACTGCTGTGGGACGGCATCGACGGCCATCCGGGCTGGGGCGACATCAAGTTCACCAACAACGTTGCAGGTTTCCAGCGTCCGACCGGACGATCCGACTGGTGGTTTGAGGACAACCCGGACCGCGATCCGGTGACGCATACAGGCAATTTGGTAATCGATGCTGCGGTTCGGGCGGACGCCGCGTGGTATTCGGGCGGACATGCGTCGGACGCCGCCTGGGAAAGTGGCGATCCCTACACCATCACCAACGCCGACCAGGATGCCGAGCGGTCCCGTTGGCAGAAGAAGGTCACGGCGTCCGGCCATCTGGTCGGACCCAGGTACTAATCCGTTCGCCGCGGAGCCTGCCAGGACACGGACATGCCCCCCGTACGGTCTGATCACCCACGGAAGACCCGGATCGTTCACGTTACGGCAATCATTGCGCCCTGCGTGCTGCCGCAAGTCGTAGGAGAAGTCACCTCTTCGGTAACGGCAACCGTGCTGCCCGAGGTATACCTTCTGCCGAAGGCGGGCTGGAACGGCGGGAGGTTCCGGCCCAGGGTTGACGGCCCATCACGAGGACCGGGTTGAAGGACACGCTGATCGGAGTCGCCTGGCCCAAGGCGGGGAGCGTGCAGAACGGTGGCCGCCAACTTTGCCCGTGAGTCCAGCTGGGACGGAGCGCTACAAGTGAGGTCGTGGTCCCCCGTGAGGTTGACCGACCAGCAGAACTCGATGGCTGGCCGGGAGGCTCCTTGAACATCGATGAGGCCATGACGCACGTGCCGCCGTCAAGTCGCAGCCGTTCCAGCGGCCCGCAGAGCCCGGCAAGAAGCGCTGAGGTCCTGGTGATCGGCCTGGGGTACGTCGGGCTGCCGCTTGCGGTTGAGGCGAGCCGGGCCGGGCTGACGGTTACCGGCTTTGATACCAACCGCGCGGTGATCGATGGACTCAATTCTGGAAGATCCCATATTCCTGATGTAGCTGATGACGAAATTAAGGCCATGCTTGAAGATGGTTTCAAGGCGACCGGCGATGAGGCTATGGTCGGCCAACCGGGAACAGTAGTCATCTGCGTCCCTACGCCGCTAGCCGACGACAAAGGTCCCGATCTGTCGTCCGTCATCTCGGCGGCCACTTTGACGAGCCGCTTGCTTCGGTCTGGCATGCTGGTAGTACTGGAGTCCACCACCTACCCAGGTACCACGGACGAAATTGTGCGTCCCCTGCTGGAAGCGCGATCCGGTCTGCGGGCGTCCCGGGATTTTGCGCTGGCGTTCTCGCCGGAGCGAATTGACCCAGGGAACCCTGATTTCCGCATACGCAACACGCCGAAAGTGGTTGGCGGCATTACGCCGTCCTGCACGGAAGCGGCCGAGATCTTCTACGGGAAGATCTGTGATCAGGTGATCAGGGCCGCCTCGGCCCGTGAGGCAGAGATGGCCAAACTGCTGGAGAATACTTACCGGCACGTGAACATCGCGCTGGTCAACGAGATGGCAATCTTCTCCCATGAGCTCGGGGTCGACCTGTGGGACGCCATCCGCTGCGCAGCGACGAAGCCCTTTGGGTTCCAGGCCTTCTATCCGGGCCCGGGAATTGGGGGTCACTGTATCCCGATCGATCCCAATTACCTGTCCCACCGGGTGCGCGCGCTCGGCTACCCCTTCCGCTTTGTGGAGCTGGCGCAGGAGATTAATGGCCGTATGCCCGACTACGTCGTCGACCGGGCGGTTTGGCTGCTCAACGATCAGAAGAAGGCGCTGAACGGTGCGCTGGTACTGCTGGCTGGGGTGACCTACAAGAAGGACAGCGCTGACCTCAGGGAAACACCTGCTGTTCCGGTGGCTCGCAAGCTGCTGCGGGGTGGTGCCCGGCTGGCATACGCCGATCCTTATGTGCACGAATGGCAAGTAGATGAGCATCCGATTGAGAGCACCGGATTGTCAGCAGACGTGGTCGCAGCAGCGGATCTGGTGATTCTCCTGCAGGCCCACAGCGCGTTCGACCTCGACGGCCTGGCCGCCCACGCGCAGGTCTTCCTCGACACCCGGGGGGCGTCCCACGGCGGGCATCACCTTTGACCCGGGCGGGGTCAGCAGTCAGACGTGGGTCACCGGGTAACGGGCACCGCCGGCGCTGCCGGCAGGCCTGGGCGCAGTTGCCCAGGCAGAGTGCGGCCTGCCGCACCCGTGCCGCTAAACGTCGTAGGAGAAATCACTTCTCTGGTAACGCCCCCCGCGCCAGCGCAGGCTTATGGTCGCGACGTGGGCGAGGTGGGAGTGAGGGAAAAGGGGGGCCAGAATCACGATGAGGAACCGGAGCGCATGAGCCGGCTGGCAGTTATTGGCGCCGGTTATGTGGGGCTCGTGACGAGTGCCACCCTCGCCCACCTGGGCCACGACGTCTGCTGCGCCGACATCGCGCCTGAGAAGGTGGCGATGTTGTCGCGGGGCGAGATTCCCATGGTGGAACCAGGACTGGACCAAATGGTTCGTGAGGAGATGGCCAACGGGCGCTTGAGGTTCGTCCTGGGAGCCCCAGCGGCAGTGTCCGACCGGGAGTTCGTCTTCTTGTGCCTGCCAACACCCGAGTTGGCCGACGGCTCAGCTGACATGTCCTCCATCCTGGAGGTCGCGGGGGAAATCGGTCCGCAACTGTCCCATGGATCGATCGTAATAAACAAGTCCACGGTTCCCGTCGGATCGACCCACGCTGTCCAACGGGCGCTGGCGCGAGGGGACGTGGCCGTGGTGTCCAATCCCGAATTCTTGCGAGAGGGCACTGCCATTCATGACTGCCAGCATCCCGACCGTATCGTCATCGGCGGCGACGATTACGATGTCGCCATGCGGGTGGCCCACTTGTACCACAATACTAACGCTCCGGTAATGATTACCAGGCCATCATCGGCTGAAACTATCAAGTATGCTTCCAACGCTTTCTTGGCCACCAGGCTAAGTTTCATAAATGCTCTCGCCTGCCTTTGCGAGAGCATCGGGGCAGAGTTCCGCGACGTGATCCAGGGCATGGGGTATGACCGGCGGATCGGTCTCGATTTCGTTGAGCCGGGCCCTGGATGGGGAGGGAGCTGCCTCCCCAAGGACACTCGCGCCCTGATCCGGATCGGCGAGGATGCGGGTTACGACTTCAGCCTGCTTCGCTGCGCCATTGCCGCTAACGAGGAGCAACAGGACCGGATAGTGGCCAAGATCGAAGCCATGGCAGGGGGGGCCCTGACTGATGTTACCGTCGCCGCCTGGGGATTGACGTTCAAGGCCGGGACCGATGACCGCCGGCACTCACCGGCCATCGCCATTATTCACCGGCTGGCACGATCCGGGGCGAGGGTACGCGCCTACGACCCTACCGTGCGTCAGCCCCTGCCCGGAATGGACGTGTGCCTGGAGCCATACGGACCCTGTCGGGATGCGTCCGTCCTCGTTGTGCTGACCGAATGGGACGAACTGCGCTGGCTGAACTTCGACAAGATCAACTCACTGATGGCCAGCCCCTGCATCGTGGATGCCCGCAATCTGCTCGATCCCGAGACTATGCGGCGTGCCGGGTTTCGCTATCAGGGAATCGGCCGACCATGAGGTGCGTCGTTACCGGCGGCGCCGGGTTCCTTGGATCCCATTTGTGCGAGTGGCTTATGGACCGGGGCGACGACGTCGTCTGCGTGGACAATCTCATAACCGGGTCCACGGAGAACCTCGGTCATCTCCTTGGACGGCCAGGATTCAGCCTCCTCTCCCAGGACGTCAGCACACCCATCGACGTACCCGGATCGGTCGACTCGATCTTTCATCTGGCCAGCCCGGCCTCCCCGCGCGCCTATCTGAGGCACCCCATCGAGACGCTGACTGCCGGAAGCCTGGGGACGCACAATTGCCTAGAGCTGGCCCGGGCTAAGGGGGCCCGGTTCCTGCTGGCTTCCACTAGTGAGGTCTACGGGGATCCGCAGGTCCATCCGCAGACTGAGAATTACTGGGGCCATGTGAACCCGATTGGGTTCCGCAGCGTTTATGACGAGGCCAAGCGCTTCTCCGAGTCGATGACCATGGCTTATCACCGCACCTTCGGCCTTGACGTGCGGATCGCGAGGATCTTCAACACTTACGGGCCCCGGCTGAGACCCGGCGACGGGCGGGTGGTGTCCAGCCTGCTGGCCCAGGCACTCGAAGGCCGACCGCTCACTGTGCACGGCGACGGAACCCAGACAAGGAGCTTCTGCTACGTAGACGATGAGGTGCGGGGGGTACTTGCGCTGGAACGATCCAGCGTGGTGGGCCCCGTCAACATAGGCAACCCCGCCGAGATCACCCTGCTGGACCTGGCCGACCAGATCCTGGCGGTCGCCGGCTCCTCCTCGCCAATCGTATTCAGGCCGCTGCCGCAGGATGATCCGGTCCGGCGGCGGCCCGACATCACGCTGGCCAGAACGCTGCTGCAATGGGAGCCTACAGTGGATCTTGCTGAGGGGCTGTGCCGTACCGCGACCTGGCTGGCCAGGGAGCTTGGCGACCCATCGCAAAGCTCTCGGATACCGGCGACTTCAAAGCGCTGGCAGACGGCTAAGGGCGCGGCGTGGACTTCGCACTGAGCGTCGAGCAGCGTGAGCTGACCGAGGCGGCGGCCGACTTCGCCCGCCGGGAGCTCAACCGTGACCTGATGACACGCGAGGCTGCGGGTGAGTTCCCGCGGGAGGCGTGGCAGGCGTGTGCCAAGTTCGGGATCCAGGGGCTACCGGTCCCCGCCGAACTGGGCGGCGCGGGCAGCGACGTCGTCACGACGGCCTTGGTCATGGAGGCCCTGGGATATGGGTGCCAGGACAACGGGCTGCTCTTCTCGCTCAACGCGCAGATGTGGAGCGTCGAGGTGCCGCTGGTGACGTTCGGCACCCCGGCGCAGCAGCAGGCGTACCTGCCCGGAATGGTGTCGGGGGACCTCATCGGCGCGCACGGGATGACCGAGGCTGGCTCCGGTTCCGACGCGCTGCACATGCGCACCCGCGCCGCGCGGCACGGTGACCACTACGTCCTCGAAGGGACCAAGCAGTACATCACCAACGCCCCGGTCGCTGACGTGCTGCTGGTCTACGCCGTGGACCCGGGTCGCCCCGGACTATCTGGGATCTCCGCCTTCCTCGTCGACGCAGCGACGCCGGGGCTCACGGTGAGCAGCAGCTTCGAGAAGATGGGCCTACGTACCTCGCCGATGGCCGAGATCACGCTGCACGACTGCGTCGTTCCCGCCGGGAGCCGGCTTGGGCCGGAAGGGGCGGGTATGGCGATCTTCAACTCGTCCATGGAGTGGGAACGAAGCTGCCTTTTTGCCAGCACCGTGGGCGCGATGCGGCGACAGCTCGAGGCGTGCGTGGAGTATGCACGGTCACGCGAACAGTTCGGCCAGCCCATCGGGAAGTTTCAGGGTGTGTCCGACAAGCTGGCCGGCATGTACGTGCGGCTGGAGGCGGCCCGGTCGCTGATCCACCGGGTGGCCTGGCTGAAGCAGCAGGGCAAGTCCGCCCCGGCGGAGGCGGCCGCAGCGAAGCTGTTCACTAGCGAGGCGTTCGTGCGCTCCAGCGAGGACGCGATCCAGGTCCACGGGGCCTGGGGTTATCTGAAGGACGCGGGGATCGAGCGGGACCTCCGGGATGCGGTGGCCGGCACCATCTACTCGGGCACGTCGGAGATCCAGCGCGTCGTCATCGCCCGGATGCTCGGGCTCTGAGCCACCCGGGCAGGCGAGGCATCACGGCGGCTAGCCAGGAAGGGGAGCGTGATGGCGTATCTGCTGCAGCGGCTGCTGACCGAGGCTGCGGCGTGCAAGCCGCTGCGGCCGGCGCTAGCGTCCGACGGCTGCCTGCTCACCTACCAGGAGCTGGACAGGCTGAGCAACAAGGTGGCCCGGGCGCTGCTGCGTCTGGGTGTGGCGCCCGGCGACCGGGTAGGGATCCTCGCCCCCAAATCGGCCGCTGCGGTCGTCGGGCTATACGGGGCACTGAAGGCCGGGGGCTGCTATGTGCCGCTCGACCCGAAGGCACCCGCAGGCCGGCTCAGCCACATCCTGCGGGACAGCGGCGCCGCCGTGATCGTGGCGGACGAGGCGAGGACGTCCCAGGCAGCCACCCTGGCCGACGCTGTACCCCGGCCGCCCGGTGTGCTGGTGGTGGGCGTTCCCGGCAGGCCGGAGCGCGCGAAGGCGGCCAGTGTCCCAGCCCAGGGCGCGGCCATTGTGCCGTGGACCGCGGTGGCTGGGGAATCAGGAGAGCCATTGCCGGAGGAACGGGCGATCGAGACCGACCTCGCGTACATCTTGTACACGTCGGGATCCACCGGTATCCCGAAGGGGGTAATGATCTCCCATCGCAACTCGCTCACGTTTGTCGACTGGGCAGCAGCCGCCGCGGGGCTCGGCGAGCGGGACCGCGTCTGCAGCCCCGCACCGCTGCACTTCGACCTGTCGGTCTTCGACATCTTCGCCACCAGCCGGGCTGCCGCGTGCCTGACGGTGCTTCCGGAAGGAGCAGCCACCTTCCCGGTATCGATCGCGAGGTGGCTGGAAGCCGAACGGATCTCGGTCTGGTACTCCGTGCCCTCGGTCCTCACGCTGCTGGCCTGCTACGGCAGCCTGCAGCAGTTCGACCTGTCGGGCCTGCGGATGGTGATCTTCGCCGGGGAGGTGTTCCCACCCAAGCACCTCGCCCGGCTGATAGCCGAGCTGCCGCACCCCCGCTACCTCAACTGGTATGGGCCGACCGAGACCAACGTATGCACGGCGTACGAGGTGCCCGCGGGCTGGGCTGACGCCCAGCCGGTCCCCATCGGGAAGGCCTGCGCCAACACCGAGGTGTTCGCGGTCACCAGCGAAGGCCGCCGGGCGTCCCAGCCAGGCGAGGAGGGTGAGCTGTACGTGCGAGGTCCCTCGCTGATGCGCGGGTACTGGGGACAGCCGGCCAAGACCGGCGAGGCGCTGGTCCGGAACCCGTTCCGGGCGGAGCACGACGAGCTCGTGTACCGGACCGGTGACCTGGTGACCCTGGAACCGGCAGGGAACTATGCCTACCTGGGCCGCCGGGACAGCATGGCGAAGATCCGCGGTTACCGGGTGGAGCTGGGGGAGGTGGAAGCCACGCTGTACCGGCACCCGGCCATCCGGGAGGCGGCGGTGCTGCCGGTACCGGATGATCTGCTCGGCAGCCGCCTCCGGGCGGTCGTCACCGCGGACGGCGGCAGCAACCTCACCCGCGAGAACGTGCTGGACCACTGCCGACAGTGGCTGCCGAGCTACATGGTGCCGGACATAGTCGAGTTCCGGGAGGAGATGCCGAGAACCTCGACCGGCAAGGTCGACCGGGCCGGCCTCGCCCAGGAGCAGAACCAGCTGGAGCCGGCCGGAGACGTCCGGCGGAACGTGCACTAGCAGACACATGTGAAAAAAGGGAGTGTGCTCGAGTGGAGACGATCATCAACGACTACATCAGCCGGGAACTCGTCCCGGACGCGGCGCTGCTGCCGATGGCGAACGACACCTCACTACTGGACAGCGGCATCCTCGATTCGCTGAGCCTGCTCAGGCTGGTGGTCTTCCTGGAAGAGCGGTTCGGGATCACGATGGGCGACGCAGATCTGCTCCCGGAGAACTTCGCCAGCGTGAACACCATCTGCGCCTACCTGCGCGCCCGTGAGCCTGGTAAGGAGGCGGCGCATGGGTGACAACCGTGTGCCACGAGACCCACAGCTCCCCACTCAATGGTTCAACATCCTGCATGACCGGCCGCAGTACGTGACCTCGGCCGTATCGAGATCACGATTGGCGGGAGCGGTGAAAGCGGCGGGTCAGGGCGCACTGCTCCAGCAGCCGTTGTCACTCGCCCGGCAGTCCATCAACACGGCCGATCGGTACATACCGATCCCCGACGAAGTCCTGGACCTGTATGCGCAGTACCGTCCGACGCCCCTGCGCAGAGCAGTGCGCCTGGAGGAGCGCCTCGGCGCCAACGCTCGCATCTACTACAAATACGAGGGCGCCAACCTCACCGGGAGCCACAAGCTCAACACCGCTCTAGCGCAGGCATATTACTATGCCCGCGCCGGCGTGAAGCACCTGGTCACGGGAACGGCTGCGGGCCAGTGGGGTACCGCTCTCGCCTACGCGTGCCAGGTCATGAATCTTGACTGCACGGTTTTCATGGTCAGATCCACTCTGCGTCAGAAGCCCATCCGCGGCGACATGATGCGGCTCTTCGGTGCGGTTGTCTATGAGAGCCCCAGCGACCTGACCGAAGTCGGACGCAGGGTACTCAAAGAGAATCCGGCGGCGACCGGTACCCAATCAGTGGCCAATGGGGAAGCTCTTGAGCTCGTAGAAGAGGACAGCGAATCACGGTTTGCCGTCGGGAGTGGCGAGAACTCGGTGCTGCTCCACCAGACGGTCATCGGCCAGGAGGCCGTCTCGCAGATGGCCCTGCTGGGCGAGTTCCCCGATTGCGTCATTGCGTCTATGGGCGCCGGATCGAACTTCGGCGGGATCGCGCTGCCCTTCCTGGGTGCGGCGAAGGATTCCGGGAGGTCGGTTCGGCTTGTCGCCGTCGAGTCGGCCGCGTGCCCGAAGCTGACACGAGGTCGGTACATGTACGACCTGAGCGATGCTCTGGGCACCTCCCCGATCACCAAGGTCTACTCGCTCGGCAGCACCTACGTGCCGCCGCCGGTGTACGCGGGCGGTCTGCGGCACCACAGCGCCGGGCCGCTGGCGAGCGCTATGCACGCGGACGGCACCTTGGAGCCGATGGACATCGACCAGCTCACGTCGTTCCGGGCCGGCATGCTCTTTTGCGAGGCTGAGGGCATTCTGCCCGCCCCCGAATCCGCCCATGCGGTGGCCGGGATGATCGATGTCGTGTCGCAGCACCCGCGCCAGGAGCCCCCGCTGGTCGTCCTCGTGAACATCAGCGGCCACGGCTTGCTGGACCTGGGTGCCTACAGCCGTTTCGCCGCCGGCGAGATCGAACCCGTGACAGCGGACGAGGCCAGCCTGTCCCAGAGCCTCAGCGCCCTCGAAGAGTTCAACCAACGCATCGCGGAACCTGCGCAAGCAACGTGACCACTGAGGACGGGTGGCCCGGTCGTTGGCGATGGGCAGAGATCACGTGGCGGCGAGGGAGCGGGCGCGACGGCTGCGCTGCCCCGTCGACGTCGATGACGACTCGAAGCGGGCGTCCAACACAACGACGTCGCCGAAGGTGAGCGATATGCAGACAGAAGACATGGACGACTGGCGCTGGTGGCGACAGGTTCTCGTGCGGGGCTCGGGGTTTCCGGCAAACGGTGTCCTGCGCCTAGCCAACGAGGGGCTGGCGCGTAAGGCTGACTCCTTGGTGAACGCCGATCGTGGATCCGATGTGTGGCGAGCCTTCTGCGAGGAATTTTATGGGGCGACCGTCGACCTTGCCATCGAGCTGCAGTCGATTGCCTCGCAGGACGACTTCCTTCGGGCGGTGACGTGGCAGAACCACCGACTGCTAGACAGCGCGATCCGCCCTTTCCTGCGGTGGGATCCCTCGAAGGATAAGAGGAACTTCAGGCACCGGCAGCGGGAAGAATTGATCGCCACCTACTGGCAGCGGTACTGCGTCAAGAACGACACAATCGGCTTCTTCGGGCCGTCCGGGTGGGGCAGGCTGGGCGACTGCGTGCAGACGCGGTTCGCACCGGGGAAGCGGATGCTCCGCAGCAGTGAGGTCTTCTTCGAGGCATGGGCGATCGACCGGCTAGCCGAGGCGATCGAGGAGATTCCCGGCATGCGCGAGTGGCTTATGCCGCGCCGCCTGTCATTTATCAGGCTCGACGGCGACGAACTAGTAGAAGCTGGCGGGCGTCGAGTGATGCTCTCCCCAGAGTACGTTGGCGTGCTGCGCTCATGTGACGGCACAACGCGAACTCACGACATCGCAATCCGTGCGAACCTACACCTTCCTGCGGTCCTGGAGATCCTGCAGGTGCTGCAAAGGCGGCACTGGATCTCCTGGAAGCTAGAACTGCCCGTCAGCCCGTGGCCCGAAAGGGACCTACGTCACTTCCTTGATGGCGTGAGCGACGAGAAAGCGCGTCACCATGCACTCGATTGGCTGAACTCGCTGGAGTCAGCGCGTGACCGGGTGCGGTACAGCACCAGCGCAGGCACGCTCGGAGATGCCCTTACATCAATGGACGGACTGTTCGAGCGCATCACGGGTGCTGCGTCGACCCGTAACGCAGGGCGCACCTTCGGTGGCCGAACCCTCGTGTACCACGACAGCTCACGCGACATCGACATTGCGCTCGGTGACGACCTGGTTGCCGCCGCACGCCCGCTGAGGTTGCTTAGCCGGGCAGCACGCTGGTACAGCTGGCGGCTCGGCGAAGAGGCACGCGACACCCTGCGTGACGTATATAGGAAGGCGGTCGCTAAGCACGGCCGACCGGTCGAGCTGCCCATGATCTGGTTCGCGTCGCTGCGCGCTTTGTACTTGTCTATCGAAGCGTCAATGAGGCAGATCGACCAGGAATTTACGAAGAAGTGGGCCGCGATCATCCCCGTTCCCGCCGACACGCGCGAGGCGTGCTACCACTACGACGATCTGCTGCCGTTGGTGGACGAAGCTTTCGCGGCGCCAGGGCCGGGTTGGACCGGGGCCCGCTACTTTAGCCCCGACGTGATGGCGTCAGCCACCGACCTCAATGCCCTGCTCAACGGCGACTTCGCACTCGTGTTGGGCGAAGTGCATATGGCGATCAACACAATGAGCAGCAACTGCTTCGTGACCCAACATCCCGACAAGGCAGACCTTGTTTCCTCTTTGGACGAGGACTTTCCCGAGCCCCGCTTGCTTATGGTGCTACCTAGGGAGAGCCCGCCCGGGCTGACGGTGCGATTTCACCCAGCGCTGGTCCGCGACCGCGACATCCTGGTCGAGACCACCCACCACACCGTGGCCGCCGACCGCCCCGGGCTCGTCCTCAGCCGCGATGTCGAGCTAGTGGAGACCGAGGGTACGGTCATGGCGCGGCTTCCTGGCGGCGAGGTGTTCGATTTCCTCGATATATTCGCGGAAATGCTCACGAGTATGGTCGTCAACCGGTTCCAGCTCCTTTTTGCCGACCAGCCACACATGCCGCGGGTCAAGATTGACCACCTGGTCGTCTCCCGAGAGAGCTGGCGATTCAACCCGGCTGACCTGGACTTCGCGGCCGAGAAGGATGAGGTGGCGAGGTTCGTCCGGACGCGCGAATGGGCTGCGGAACTGGGAATACCGCGGTACGTATTTGTGAAGTTCAACGCAGAGAAGCCAGTCTACGTCGACTTCACCAGCCCCATCTACGTCAATGCCCTGGCCAAGATGGTCCGGCGGGCGAACGCAGACGAGCAGCTTCCGGACAAGGCGATCACCGTCGTCGAGATGCTGCCCGTGCACGACGACCTGTGGCTGGCTGATCACGAAGGAAACAGGTACACGTCGGAGTTCCGGTTCACGTGGGTGGATGACCTGCGCAGCCGAGAGCCTGGAAAGCAAGAGGTCGCGGAGCCTGGAAAGCAAGAGGTCGCGCATGGGTGACAACCGGGCGAGGATGCTGCTGCGCACCGTAGAACGCGCGGCCTACTTGGCAGTGGTGGCCCCGGCCGTGGGCCGCCTTCCGGCCGCCCTCAGCTACCGCATGGCGTGCTGGCGCGGCGACTGGCATTTCCGGTGCCAGGCCGGGAAGCGCACCGAGATGGCTCGCAACCTGCGGCTGGTGCTCGGCGACGAGCTCAGCCCGGCAGCGGCGCAGCAGGTGACCCGGGAGTGGTTCCGGCTCGCCTCCTGCGGGGCGGTCGACCTGATGCGGCTGCGCCGCGGGACGCAACCGTTGCGGCGGCTGGTCGAGATCCGGGGGCGGGAACACGTGGCGGCCGCGTTGGCCGCGGGCAAGGGAGCCATCGTTTGCACCGGCCACTTCCGCTCCGCCAGCTGCTTCTCGGTGCTACACGCCAGCGGCTTCCCGGTCACCAGCATCGGCCGTGAGTGGCACAAATACGACACTGGCCTTTCATCCGCCGAACGGTGGCTCTGGGAGCTCTACGTGAGGCCGACGCGGCGCCATCGGCAGCGGCCGAACATCGAGCCATTGCCTGGCCGACCCCAGGTCGCGGCGCTAGCAGCTGCCGCGCTCCGGGCCAATGAAGTGGTGACGATCGCGATCGACGCGCCGCCGCTGGACAGCGACCAGGCCCGCGCCGTCGAGACTCCCTTCCTCGGCCGCCGTGCCGGGCTGCTGCCCGGGGCAGTGGCCCTCGCCCAGGTGACCGGCGCGCCGTTGCTCATGGGCATCGCGCACCGTGCGGCCGACTACCGCCACCAGGTGCTGGAGATCTCCGCGCCAGTGCCGGTGGACGGAGATATCAAGACGGTATTCGAGCGCTGCGCCGCCGAGGTGAGCGCCGCCATCCGAAGAAGCCCGGCCCACTGGGAATTCTGGCCGGAAACGGGCGACCTTGCCGACCTTGGGCTGATCGCGCCGCAGCAGGACGGGTCACCAGCCGCGGGAGCGGTCCCCCAACCACCCGGGAGAGTCCCTGCATCATGATGGATCAGCAGATAGCGTCCCGGCTCGGGGCTGGCCTGTTCCTGCTGCACGCTCCAAGCGGCTACGACTTCCGCGAGCGTGACGACATGCTGTTCGCCTATCTGAGCGATAGCGACAGCGTCAATGTCACGGCTACGACACTCTCGAGCCCGTCCGAACGGGTACCCATCCAGCCGCTGGCCCGGAGCGTGACTGCGGTGACTGGGACAGCCAGCGGCGCCGCCCGCGTACCTGACCAGGACGTGTGCGTGCCATCCCGGCCGCGCCGGACTATCCCATATTGGTAGGAGTCGGCGGTCATGCATCCGGCTATGGAGGTCTTGGATACGTCGGTGCAAAGTGGACGCATGAATCCGGTCCGGTTGCTGCTCGTCGATGACCATCTGATGGTCACCGAGGCGCTAGCGGCCCGGTTTTCTGCGGCCATGGATATCTGGGTGGCCGGGCGGTGCGCTACGGCCGACCCCAGCCTGCTGGATATCGTCCGCGGGGTGCGGCCGGATGTCATAACGATCGAGGTGGAGCCGCTTGGCTCGGCCATCGGCGAGGTGATACGGCTTCTCATTGCCGCACGGCCGGAGGCTCATGTAGTTGTCCTGAGTTCCGACCACAATGTGGCGCACGCGGTGGAAGCAGCGCGGGCCGGGGTGTCCGCCTGGGTGGCCAAAGAGCAGGACACCGCTGAGCTTGAGACGGTAGTGCGCGGCGTCGTCGAGGGCAAGTCCTGGTTCCCTCCGGAGATGCTCGGCGAGATCCTCCGTCAGCTCAGGGATGACATCGCCCACGTCAAAGAGCACGACGACGTGCTTAACCTGCTCAGCCCGCGGGAACGCGACGTGCTACTGAGCATGATGGAAGGTAAGCGTGGCCGGCAGATAGCTCAGGACCTGATGATCTCCACCGACACTGTGCGTGCCCACATCCGCAACATCTTTGCCAAGCTGGATGTGCACAGTCGGCTCGAGGCTGTCCGAGTGGCCAACGCGGCCGGGCTGCGCCCCCCGGAGCAGCCGGTATGACCGGCGTGTCCGTCGGCGAGGCGGGCCGGGTGCGGGTGGGAACGGGCATCACCCGGCTGGAGGGCGGCGCTGGGGCGCAGGCTCTCCGTGGGGCCAGGACACTGAACCAGAATGCCTTCGAGATCGTGGTTATCACCAGCAGCGGCGTACTGGGCCGGCTATCCGGGCGGCGTACGCCACCGGACCTGCTCCTATCGCCGTGAGCTCGGCCAACTGGCCTAGTCCTACTCTCGCCTGATCGCCCGTTACCCGTAGTTTCAGTGGTCAACTGGGATAACAACGGGGTAGATATGGACATATCTCTCTACCGCGAGCCTGGTCCGGTGGACTAGGCTGGCACCATAGTCTTGGTTGCTTTGACAGTGTGACAAGCACCCAGGCCTGATGCACCTCATGATCACCTCTGCAGGCCCCGCTCACCTGCACTTCTGTGCTGGTACGCGGACGCTTGGCGAAGGAATGGTGCGGTTCTCAGCTATCTCCCCCTCGGGTAGCTCTCTGGAGGCGGATTGTCGCCCAGGCGAGAGCGCCGGAGTGCGCGGGAAAACGACGGTGCCCGCCGGAGAATGCCCGGCTCCGGATGAAGGTCTCGGAAGGGCGCCGCATGACTAGCCTGGTTCTCGGCGACGATCACGGCGTGTTCCTCGATGCCATGGCCGCAGTGCTCGGCCAGCATGGCTGCACCGTCACTGTGTCACGCACGATCGAGGGAACACTCGAGGCGGTGCAGGAGGGAAAGCCGGACATCTGCCTCCTCGAGCGCTACTTCGCCGGCGCCGACAGCCTGGAGGTGGTCGGAGAATTGCTCGACGCCAGCCCAGACACGAAGATCCTGGTGCTCGGCGCTGACCCTGGCACCGACGGAGTGCTCTGCGCGTTGCAATCCGGAGCGGTCGGATACCTGCACAAGACCCGGGGAATCGCGGCGGTCATCAGGGCCATCCACCGAGTACGGCGAGGCGAGGTCGTAGTGGACGTCCCCCCGGTAATGGCCGAGCAGCGACTGAAACAGCGGGACGACCCGCATCGGCTGGCGAGCTACCTCAGTCGCCGGGAGCGTGATTGCCTCAGCCTCATCGTTGAAGGGCTTGATACTTCGGCCATGGCGGCCAGGCTGGGTGTTTCGCGAGCCACGGTGCGCACCCACGTCCAGGCTGTGCTCCGCAAATTGGGGGTGCACTCGCGGCTTGAGGCAGCGTCGCTGGCAGTTCGCTATCAATTGCTCAGCGCCGACCGAACCGGATCAGTACCAGGGTTCTCGTAGGGCAGCCGCCTTACGGCGCCCCCTGAACCACGGCGCCGGGACGCTGACCGGCACCGCGGTGTGGCAGGCCTTCGCGGTGCTCGTGCCCCGCTGCGTGCTCGCCGTCGCCTGGGCCACCAACGTTTTCCGCAGGGGCGGTCGGGTGAGCGGGGCCCCAGCCCGTCAGGGGGCTCGGCGGGGTGGCTGGGCGAAGCCGTCGGCGACTTCAGCGGCCAGCGTCAGGTAAGCGTCAACTGTGCCGCGGCTCAGCCGGCCGAGATCGACCTCGGCGCCTTCCTCGAGGTGCGCGTCGTACGGGATGCGCACCACGGCCCGGCCGCGCGCCGCGAAGTGCTGCTCCAGGCGGTCCAGGTCCACCCCGCCCCGGCCTCCCGGGCGGATCACGGCCAGCACCACCACCGCGTGCCGGACCAGGTCTCCGTAGCCGTGCGCCTGGAGCCAGTCCAGCGTGGCGCTCGCGCTCCGTGCCCCGTCCACCGACGGCGAGC
>Ga0208589_1000143_pt1 | contig 33989 bp, 70 predicted proteins | sample NGESurshal092012_2_FD_184486 | JGI IMG/M metagenome (GOLD analysis project Ga0208589, IMG submission 184486) | Arctic peat soil microbial communities from Barrow, Alaska - NGEE Surface sample F53-2 shallow-092012 (SPAdes) | ecosystem: Environmental > Terrestrial > Soil > Wetlands > Peat ...
CACTATGGCAGGCGCAGCCCCAACGGGAACAACCGGATCATGTGCCGCGTCATCATTTGTGGGCGGTACACTTGCAGGTAAATTTTCAGCCGCAGTCTGCGCCGCTGGGACATTTATCTTGTCTGGCTTACCAGCGGCAGCAAATGGCTACGTCTGCAATGCACAGGATCAAACCACGCCTGCTGATACTTTAAAACAAACTGCTAACACAACAACATCAGTTACTTTCAACGCAACAACCGTGGCTGCTGATGCCGTCGTGTATTCATGTGTGGCTTTCTGACCCATGGAGAAATCCCCTACCAAACGTAAAGCACCGTCACCTAAAGATGATGCAAGCTTAGGAACTGAAAATGTTTGACCATGAAATAAAAGAAACTAACCGCCTCCTTGCTGCAATTGAGCAACAGCTTCGGGTACAAACTTATTTGCTCAAACAATATTTTAAAATGGAGAATAAAATGGCTACGACTCTTTCTGATCTGCTTACCAAGGTGAGCGCCGTTGATGATGCGGCGACTGCCTTCAAAACTCTTGACGATGGGCTGAAAGCTCAAATCACGACCTTGACGACTGAACTTACTGCTGCCCAGAACGCGCAGTCGCCGGATCAAGTTACGATTGACGCTATCAGCGCCAAGCTTGACATTGCTAACGCAACCCTCGCGGGTGCATCAGCTGTCGTGGTCGGAACACCTGTTGCCGATGCAGTGGCTGCAATTCCAGGCGCTACCCCTGTTGTTGCGCCAGTTGCAGCGTCATAATCCAATAACGCCCCGCTGCGTTCCGATGTGGCGGGGAACTTTGGCTGAGGGGTGATCCGATGGTGGAAAATCAAGGTCGCAACATTCCGGTTCCTGATCCAACTAAATTAACAACTGATGCGGTTACGTCACTCAAAGAACACCTGACCGAATTGTTCAATAACAGGTTTGATTATGCTGAAAGCCTCACGAATGAAAAATTCAAAGGTGTCACTCAGCAATTTACGAGCAACGACAAGGCGCTCGATGCCGCATTTAAATCTGCCAAGGAAGTCACTGAAAAGACCGAGACCAATTTCGGGAAGCGCATTCAGGATTTAACTGATCTATTTGCAACGCAGATGGGCAACCTCGAAAAAGACGTAACCGATTTACGACTCACTCAGCGTGGCGTTACCAGTCATGGCAAGGGCGTGGCTGATGGCTGGGGTTGGATTGTTGGTGGGATTGGTATTATCGTAGGCATTGCTTCAGTTATTGGCGTTTTTGTTTCACTTTTACACGGAAGGACTTAAATCATGTCAATTACAACAATCATCATTGCAGTGCTTGCGGTTTGCGGAATCGTGTGGGCCTATCCAAAGCTGCCTTACCCTGGCGGACTTATTCTTGTTATCGTCGTCGCCATTGCTTGCGTAATCATCCTGTTACAACTCGGCGGCGTTAGCACAGGGCTTCATTTGTGATGAATCACAATATAACATGGAATAGCATTGAAACTATTTTGGCTACCATTGACGAAAACACAATATTGAATTATGTCGGAACGGTCGTGGCTGTTATGACTGCGTTCTTTCTCGCTTTGGCTGGCTTGTGGTATCGCATAGAAAATCTTAATAGCAAAACTGCCGATGTAATCAATAAGGACTTTGTTCTTACTATCGCCAGGACAGACGCAGACATCGATAACACTATGGCAAGAGCCAATGCAGCATTCGCTGGGCAAGAGTTAGTTGCAAAACAACTCAATGAGTTTAGGTTTGAAGTGATGAAGGATTATGCACAAAAAGCACTCTTGAAGGAACTTGAGGAGTCAATCCTTGGCCACTTTGATGCTGTGGTATCAGAGCTGCGTGGTATTCACAAAGCGACTTTGGTTATGGCCGCTAAGAGAAGGAATGAAACTAAACCAAAACGCAGAAGGGCCAAACCATGATCTTAACTAAAATTGCAGCGACGCTCACGGCAGGTATGACGCTCGCAGGTGCAGCTTGGGTCTTCGGAGATAACACTGGTTATCGTCCATGGCTTAAAAGGGAGATGCAGAACTTTACCGCCAACGATTTTAAGCTGGTAATGGATCAAACACAGCAAAACACCTTGGCCATAGCAAAACAGGAATTTGACCTTTTGTGGGGACAGCGGAAATTTGGCGCTCTTGATTTTGAGCAGAAAATAACCCTATGTAAGGATGCTCAGCTTTTGCGTTATGGTGTTACCGATGAATCTGGTGTCCCGATCTGCACAAAAGAAGGAGAACCAATCCTTACATTTAAGCCAACTCAAAAACAGGAGGTTCCAATGAATACTCCAATGAGAGCTCAGCCATGATCCTGACAAAAGAACACCTCCGTGCCATTTCACCCTTCGCCAACGACAAGCTGATCACTGCGCTTGCGCCAGCGATGATGCACTGGCTACCGATTTATGGGATCACTAACAAGCATGCAGTGTGGATGTTCCTCGGAGAAGGAGCCGAAGAAACTGATGGGTTCAAAACCCTTGAGGAATATGCCAGTGGTGCGGCTTATGAAGGTCGCAAAGACCTCGGCAATATCCATCCTGGTGATGGTGTTAAAGACAAGGGTCGCGGCATCTTCATGACAACGGGTGCTACCAATTATGCTGCCGAAGCAAAAGAACTCGGCATCGACCTTGTGAACCATCCTGAATTGCTTTTGATCGCGGACAATGCGGTTCACGCGGCTTGTGCTTACTGGCAGGATCGCAACATGGGGCCAGCGGCGCTGGTTGACGATATTGTAATCGACACTCGTAAGGTCAATGGTGGCCTCAATGGGCTTGCCGCTCGCCGAACCTATTGGGGGCGGGCCAAACTGGTGGTAACTGAGGATTTGGACATTCCAGCGCACGTAATCGCCCTTGGTGCGGTGCAGCCGCGTGATCCACCCAGACTAGTGCCACTTGCAGCCTCGCCTGCAGCCTTGCCGCCTGCAAAGGCGCAACCGCCCATTCCTATTGAAAAATCGTCTGTAACCCCTCTAAAACCACCTGCAAGTGGCCTTTGGGCGTGGTTACTATCGTTATTTAAACCCGCGCCTGTGGGAAACAGGCAAAACCCAATTTTAGGAGGTAATTCTATGTTCGACCCAAAGACCCTTTTCAGCTCTATTTCTCTTGCCAGCGTTGGTGTATTTATTGGCAGCGCCATTCACGCTGTCGTCGCCGCTTCTTCTGGTGGGCCGATCAGCGCGACCACGATCATCACTGGTGTGGCTTCTGCAGCTCTTGCACTGGTGGCTTCCGTTGTGCATACAAATGTAAGCGCTACCACGCTCAAAACTATTGCGGATGATACGCCAGTTGTTGCGGCATTTGCAACTTCTGTTTTCCCTCAGTTTGCAGCTGAGATCGCACTTGTTAAAGGCGCGATTGCTGAATTGACAGCAGCCACAACCGCCAATACCACGGCCACGGCAGCTTCGGCCACTGCTGTCACTGCCAACACCACGGTCACTGCTGCTAATACCACGGTCACTGCTGCTACTGCGGCCAGCGGTGCATAATGCTCTGGCTTTACACGGCGCTCGGCGGTGCGGCAGGCATCGTCGGGCTATTGTACTGGGTGTTCAAGGCGTACTACGCTCGAGCCCAAGCTGCTGCTGTAGCGCAAGAGCGGAAGGCAGGCGCAGATGCAAGGGATGTGGAGGCTACCAATGCTGAAATTAAAAGGACTAACGCTGCTGCTGATGCTGGGGATGCTGCTGGCAAGTTGTTCGATGCCAATGGCGATCCCAACGACCTCAAAGGGAAATAAGCCGCTCGATTGTGTTAATTGGCGGCAAGGGCCAAGCGTAAGTTACAATCGCAAGGGTGACGTGCTCACGCCGGAAACTTTGCAATCCATCCACGTGACCAACCGCTGGATGGCGGTGAACAATGCAGCGGAAGGGGCTTCTTGTCCGTGAGTGCTCGCGCCAGCCTTTGGGTAAATGAGCATGTAACACCGCATGAACGCGGCGTGCATTTCCGTTGTCCAGGATGCAATGAGGTTCACGGCATCAGGTATGAGCCAAAAGGTTGGACATTCAATGGCAATCTTGAGCGACCAACCTTCTCGCCTTCAGTGCTTGTCCGTGCGGGCCACTATGCAGGCGGTGCAGCTGCTGAAACTGGCAAATGCTATTGCAACTATGAAGAACGAACAGGTAAGACATCTCCATGGAAGTGCTTTCAATGTCACTCTTTCGTGAAGAATGGCCGGATTCAATTTCTTGGTGACTGCACCCATGCCTTGGCTGGACAAACTGTTGATCTTCCGCTTTGGGATGATAGGTTTAACGAATAGGAGATAACTATGTGGCTTAATTATATTTCGAGTGATCCAACAGCACAAATAGCTTTTGTGATCTGCTTATCGGTTGTTGTTATAGTTTGGATGCTAAAAAATTCCGAGAATACGAGAGTAATGAGGGAGCTTCGCGATGATGCTGATCGATCTAGAAAAATAGCTGAAGAGCGTTACACTGAGATCATGCGTTTGAACGCTCTCCTGAAATCCAAGAAAGACAACTAACTCGCTTCTCAATCGCCCACCGTGAGCGTCATCACGGTGTTTTCCTCCCAAACAAAAAAGCCCTGCTCCTTAACTGGATGCAGGGCTTTTTTGTTTGGAGCGAGGTAAGGGAATTGAACCCTTGTCTTTAGTTTGGAAAACTATGGCTCTACCATTGAGCTAACCCCGCATTAAATTATCAGCAATGTGACGTGGTGGTTGGAAAAGTTTTTCAGCAGCCTTGTTGCCCTTCGCGGCCATTAGGGCTTGGCCGTTCTTTGAACGCAGCCAACGCTTGGCCCTGATAACTTGCCGCTCAGGGAATAATTTTAAATTCGGTTTAGCCATTTTCACATCCTTTTAATTTGGGGTTCTGTTCACATTCACATCCAGTCGGGCCTGCTTCCGGCACTGGATTCTTTCTGCACACAATGGGCTTTGGCGGCCCGTACAATTCAACAGACTGGCAATTCTGATCAGCGACCACCTCATCCTTAGCAGGCAACGGAATGAGGTTAGTTGTGCAAATCAAGATAGCTAAGATCAATCCCATTTAGAATTGTATCTCGTTAGGCTCGCGCTTGCCAGGCACAGGCTTAAAGAAAGGCTCGCCCTTTGGCTCTCCAGAGAATTCACCCTTTGGTAACGGAACAGGCTCAACCTCCTTCTCTTCTTCGTGCTTCGCCATATCCTCTGGCGCGACCTTGATTGTTTCGATTGCGCCAGCAATTTTCTTGATGTGCTGCTCGCTGAGGATTTTTTGTTTCTCAAGAAGAGCAACTGTCTCCTCAATCAACCTACGGAAACTGCCAGCACTGTCAAGGGATTTGTTCAGCGTGGCAATGTGATTGTTTGCTGCGGTTCTTGATGCAGCAATGTCATCCATATGCTTCCCCAGCCCTTCATCCAGAGCCTTCAAAGCATTGACGCTTGAATCATGAACATCCCCATTCAACCCGCCAAGCTTCTCGATAGCTTCACGGATGTCCGTTCCGGCATCACCCAATTCATCAAGCTTCTTCAAAAAATCCAAAATCATTTGTCTCTCCTTTTATTTCAGTTGTGGTGGTTGTTAAATTATGATTTCACTTTGGCTTGCCAAGCCTCAAAGTCTGCCTTCTTTGGAACTCTGTTGTCGCCGAATACGCACTTGCTGAAATGCTGATGCATCGGATCAAGTTCCGGTTGGTTCTTTAGAACGACGACGATGGCCACCTCTGAATCACGACCACGCGTGTAGATCAGGTGATCATTCGCCATATTGTACCACCAATCGTGCTCTGCCAGTTGATCCCAGAATTCTTTAGGTGTCTTCATTCTTCTTCTCCTTCTCTATTGGTCTTGGGTCTATGTAACCATCAACCTTACACTGCTGCTGCGGCAATAGGATTGACGGATGGGCTTTCGGGCGAACGGTTTTGCACTTCGGGCACTCCACGCCTAAGCGGCTGCGCAATTCGCGCTTGTGCTCCTTCGCATCATTCCAATAATCTCCAACATCACCAATCACTTCAAACTCTCAATCGTGTAAAGGCCTCTGTTGCCACGACCCAATGGAGAGTTGCGAACGATCCGCAGCTTATCAAGAGGCAACTTGCTGGAAGCCGACTTGATAATTGCGGTGGCATTCTTAGTGCTGATTGGCTTCCCACAATCCTTCTGAACAGCTTCCGCAATCACGTCAATCGCAGAAGTGTTGTGTTGGATTAAGTGCATCACCAAAGCCCTTTCACGTGGGCTGTACTTCTGATTAAGTTTCAAGTTCTTCGATAGCATTTTTCAAGTCTCCTAGGGCAAGGTCTGCAAAAGACCTTTTCCCTTTTACATTGTTAATAACAAAGCGATCAATTCCTGCTCGCGCAATAATATCAAGATAAAGTCCCACCTCAGTCGAACCCAAGCGGCAGGTGCGCATTTCAGATTGAGTGCGAAGAATTGAATTGAAGGTGTGGGAATAGTAAATTCCTTTTCTGCAAACATATTGAAGGCCGTCCGTTCCTGTTCCTGCTGAAGCAGGGTTGGCTATGAACAGCCGCACCTTATCGTCGTTGATGAATGCCTTCTTGGCAGCTTGCTTCTCTTCTCTGGTGTTGCCACCGTAGTAAGTGACAGCCTTATCACCATAGCGCTTCTTCAGCAACTCAATGTCAGGCCTGAAGCGGCACCAAACAACAAGCTTGTCATCTTGAATAGCCTGGAACTGATCAAAAGCCTCAATGCGTGGGTTCTCCTTCAACCAGTGGAGCTCTTTGTCGTTGCCAACAATGTAACCTCCACCAATTTGTTGCAACTTGAGGAAGAGAACTCCAATATTGCTGATGGTCAAAAGTTCACCAACAGGAACGTCAGTTCCAAAGTTATTGGCCAACCTATCATACTCAAGCAAGAACGTTTCGCGCAGTGACTCTTGGGCTGTGCGTTGCTCAGGTGTCAGGTTGAACACCAACTCGTCCGGCGGCATAGCGTCAGGAATTCCAAACTCCTGCCTTGTTGCGCGGAATGTGTAAGGGGCAATGAGGCGATTGAATACGTCGAGCTGACGCGCGCCGATAAATTCCCTGCCGTCGCGGCCACCCATAACACAGAACTGGGCTTGGAAGGCAGTCTTGTATTCAATGCCGATGATGTCTTCACTCAGGAAGCAGAATTGAGACCATTCATCCACCAACGACTTAGCAATTGGCGTACCAGTCATGATGCCTTTGTTTTCACAGAACTTGCCAAGGCTATTGGCTCGGAACCAAGACTTTGACTCTTTGTTCTTGATCGTCTGTGACTCATCGATGACAAACATGATGCGGTCGCCACGCCGCTTAACTAAGTCAAGCAGCGGCTCGAAAACCTTTTTGGAACGCAATGACTCAATATTGAAAGTTAGGATATGCTTCTCACCTTCCTTCGGTGCTTTCAATGCCCAGTCGGGTAGCTTCTTGCCATCCCAAGCATTGCGGCGTTCCTTCAGGTTAGTCCACCAATGCTTTTCAAATTGCTCAACCACCCATTGAATGTGAACCTCGCTCGGATAAGCGAAAACAATCAGTGTGTCAACCTCATCAAGTGTTGCCTTTGTGCAAAAGATATCGAAGCACAACTTGGTCTTGCCCGTTCCTGGATCAGAGAACATGGCAAACCACTTTTGCTTCATGAGGTGGTCATAGCCCTTCAGCTGTGGGCCCTTGGGCAACATGCGCGTGTGTTCAAGCCAGTTGAGTTCGGTCAAGTTACACCTTCTTTTCTGCAAGCGGTTTTGGCACTGCCTTGAGCTCATTCAGCAGAGTTGCAATTTCTGCTTTTGATCTGCTTAAACGAATTTCATGGATGTAGCCATACTTGAGGGAAACGGGAGTGAAGCACTCAATGTCAACGTCACCATCAATGTGCCCACAAATAACAGTCTCCTCATTCTCAATCATCACTCTGCGGTTAGGGAAAATGTCCGCAGCTTCCCAAATATATTTCATCGTCAAAACCTCCAATGTTGTTGAAAACCGAAAAGGCTCGTAGCTCGGAAAAAGTGCTTGTTTCCAAAACCCGCCCTTACTTCCTTCTTATTCTCTTTTCTTTTTCTTAGAAGAGAGTAGGAAAAGAAGGAAAAAAGAGAGCTACGAGCCTTTTGCTTTTTAGCCCAGATTAACCAATTTTAGCCAATCCGTCCCGCAACATACCGTTGATGGTGTTGCTGCGTGCACCCAAGTCAATGTACTCAGCATAGGTCTTGTTTGGTTTTTCGGAGATCAGCTCGAACGTCTTGTGGCTAGCTGAGCCAACGCGGTAAGGGTTGGCCTTATCCTTCGCCAATGACAGAGTCATCGCACGGCGCGTACCCTTGCGCTCAGCCTTGGGCTTATCGCCCTTAGGGGCTTTGGGGGCCTTAGCAGGCTTAACTTCCTTAGGGGCACCCGCTTCCTTCGGCTCTGGCTTCTTGACCTCATCCACAGGTCCATCAAGAACCTCCCAAACGCGGCGCACCGCTGTCTCACGATCAGAGAATTTTTTGATCACCTTGGACTTGTCAACGATCACCTCATTGTAGATTGCTGCAAGAATGGTGCCAGTGAACAACGGGTTCTGGGTAAGGTCATCAAGCTTCGAAATGATGATGCCTGAGTTGCCTGTTGCCTGGGCATCCTTCTTGGTTGGGAATGCCTTGACTTCAACAGCGTCGGTGGCTTGGTCGATGAAAATTTTATATGCGTTCATTTTGATATTCCTTATTTGAGGTTGGTCTCTCCCACCACCATGATGGAAGAGTTAATTTATCAGGCCATCGCCAAGAGTTCCTTCTTGACAGTGAGCTTAAGTTGGGCGTTGTTTCCAAACATAGCCTTGTCAAATCGAGCCTCCGCTTTGTTGCCAGCAACGTGGTCAGCCCAATGAGTGACCGCATTCAAAGCACCCCAGCCGTTGCCTTGAATGGCGCCGGGAGCTTTGTGGTAGGAGTGCAGAATTTGACGGACAGCCAGCGGCTGCTCGCGATCATCGCCAATCATCCTGTTCACGATGGTGTCAAGTTCCTTACCTTCAGACTCAACAAAGTGGCTTGCGAACAATCGCACAGTTTCGAACTCACTCATCTTCAGGCTCTTGAGTGCCTTGGCTTCAATTCCGAGCTTGACGACTTCTTCCTTAGCCATGCCTACGGCATCACGTGCCTTACTGAAGTCGAAGTGCTTTGTGTGGCTTTGGATATATTTGCGCCCAGACTCATCAAGTTTCCAAACAATCGCATTGTCACAAGCAACACGGTTCGCAGTAACACAAATTGACGTTGCGTTGCCGACCTCATGATAAGAACTCAACAGCAAGTAGCCATTCACTTCGTCATTGCCACCAACCTTGAAGCTGGAGTCAATCTTGGCCAAGGCCCAAAGACCACGACCACCACGGATTTGCCCAAGCCGCTCAAGGTGCGCTCCACCTTCATCGGAAAAGTCCTTGAACATTTTCACGATGTCACGGTTCTGAACGGGCTTCCACCCAAGACCAGTAACAGTGAGCAGGCTTCCGTTGTCGGAACGCACAAGTGCCTTCTTCCGCGAAGGCATCACCTTCCCCTCAAACTCATAAGACATGTCACGCTGAGTGACATCCCAGTTGAGGCCTGTCTTCTTAAGGATGTCGCCTACTGAGTCCTTCTCGCCAACGTCAGCCATTGTATGGCCTGCAAAATCAGAATGTATTTTCATTTGTATTTTCCTTTGCTTTCATGTTGAGTTCAATCCGCGTCAGTTGACGCCGAATGTTAGTTGGGTCAAAGCGTTGGTTGTGGAACGATAACGCATAACTTAGTTTCGGATGAAGGGCTTCAAGAGCAACAAGCATGCTCTTGAATTCTTTGATTAGGATGACCTCTGTTGGAACTTTCATGATCCATCTTCCACTTTCTTGAGGGTGGTGATAACCTCCTCATGAGTTGTTGCTTCAGCATCATTCCATTTTGCAACGGTTTCGAAGCCTAATTTTACGACCTCATCACGCAACAGCTGTCCTTTTTCTTTGAATTCTACTCCATCGTAGCATCTTCGAATTGCGCCACCAGCACAAAAGCAGACAGCCTCTGGATCATTCCACCAGCAAGACTTCCCATGCGCATCATAAGCATAGCCGCCTTTGCGCCAGTTCTTCGGATCAGCAATCAGTTCATAGGCTTTCATTTTGTTTTCCTTCCAGATGGTTCTTGATCAATTCATAGCCTTTGCCGTCACGGTCGCGCCAAAACTCAAGACCATAGTGACCAGTCTTGATAGCGAATTGACTTGCAATTTTAGCAGTTAGGTGGATGCCGTAATAATGGAAGATGACATCTTCCTTCCCACGCCAAGTCAGGTCGATAATTTTCTCCCCATCCCAACACCAACCATGCTCAACCGGAAAGCCCACAGCTTCCGCCATTGCGTAACCTTGGCAATATTCCCAGTTGTTTTTCAGCGCAGTCAGCAGCGCATTGCCGAAGCAATTCCTTTCCTCCAGTTGCAGGTGGCCACCTGTTGAGATGCCCTTTGTTGTTTGAGACTTGCCGTGGCTCAGGACCAACCCTGTTATGCGTGGAAGCTTTGAAGCAAAGCCACCCTCATAGCCAAACAAGGTCTTGACAGTTTCTTCTAATGTCATTTCACTCTCCAGTGTTCGATAAAGGTGATGAATCAAAATAACGAATACGAACGATTTTGCTAACGTGCGCAGCCTTTTCTTGCCATTTCACAGCAGCACTTATTTCACCTCTGTCAAGAAGTTCTCTTGCTGTTTTATAATACCAAGCAGATGTTTTTGTTCGGTCTTTGAATTCGAGATCGATTTTCATTTCACTCTCCAGTGTTTCTGATGGGCCTCATCAGCACCCGCTCTACGGATGGAAGGGAGATCAATCTCCCTTTTCGGCCTCGACTTTAAATGCAGTCCAGCACTTCCACTTGGCTAGCCAGATTTCAAGCTTCACTGGCACCTCAGGCAACTTGCTTATGCCACGGTTGAGGCGGCTGATCTCAGTCTTGCATGCCCGCTCAGCCGCCTTAAAGTTGCCGTGGTTGGATATCAGCTTGGCGTTCCCATCACTGAACACAGCCATAGAAGCCCAAGGCCGTAACACCTCTTCGATTGGCTTTTTCATTTCGATTTCTCTGCTTCTGCAAGTTTTTTCATGTCGGCCATTGAATCGGTGTTGCCATTAAAGAAACGACTTGGGTTAATCTGATAGCCGCTTTCACGGTAGATCAATTGTGCAGCCAATAGTGTATTGTGGTAGCGTTCCAGCGCATAGCCAGCTTCGCCCGCAAGATGAACAATCCACCCGCCTCGACAATGCGTAGTATTGCAAGTGTGCCAATTTCCCATATCAAGTGCCTTTGGCTGGCTGACAGCCTCAAAGATTTTGGCGTGAATGTTTTCAATCTTTGGGATTGGTGGTTGCCCAATAATGCCCTCTGTTTCTTTTTCAGGGTCGCCGCATAGATTTTCTTTGATATAGAGGTGGGAGACATTTGAGCAGTCTGAGCAGTCTGAGCAGCCTGAGCAGTCTGAGCAGCGTGAGCAGTCTGAGCAGTCTGAGCAGCGTGAGCAGCGTGAGCAGCCTGAGCAGTCTGAGCAGTCTGAGCAGTCTGAGCAGCCTGAGCAGCCTGAGCAGCCTGAGCAGCCTGAGCAGGCTAAGCAGTCTGAGCAGTCTGAGCAGTTGTCACAATTCTTTAAGGTTGCTAACCTCGCTGCAGCCTCAGCTTCGCTACCCCAGCGTTCAACCGAAGCGCGGTTGCCGTTTTTACCTTCGATCCAAGTTGTCATCTTCTTCTCCTTCAATTCAATTCAGTTACACAATAATCAACCGAGTGATTATTGCGGCAGATCGTCATCGCGTCGCTGTACATCTGACCAAGATAGAAAGTGCAGAGCACAGCGACGACAAGAGCAATGGCAATGAGTTTCATCCCAACACCTCTACGAATTTCCAATGGCTGTCTTTTCGGATCATTGCTGTCGGGTCTGACAATCTGTTCGCACCTTTCAATTTGAAGAGGCGCGGATCGTTGGTGCTCATTGGTCTTTCATACGCTGGATGGTCCAACTTTCCGTTCTTCAATGATGTACACTTCCACCCAATGTAATAAGGCTTTTCAAAATGCACGATTGCGATGACTTCATCCGGATATATTCCGGCATTTATTCCCTTGGTAGTTGGGTATGCGAGGCACTGTTTCATCTTACGCTCCAATCGCTTCATCAAGCTTTCCGATAACATCATCAACGTCGAACTCTTCCACATCTAATTGATCTAACATATCCTTGGCTTCTGAAAGAGCCTCAACTGCTGCCTCAGCAACTTTTGCCTTGTCGCCTTGTTGTAAGTTTTCAGGAAGATTTTCGATGTACTCTTGTTCTTCGTTCATGATTGTGTCGACATCACCAAACAATTCAGCAGCAAACTCACGGAAAGCCTCAACAGCTACCTTGGCTGCTTCATGAATTTTGCGAAGCTCTTCGCATTGAGGATAAAGAGCACGGATGGCCTTGCGGCGGTCGTTGTTCATAGTGCACTCCTTACTGCATAACCGATGACAGCAGCCACCCAATCCTTAGCGTGCTTATCGCCGCGCTCATAGTCGATGGCAATTTCAACTGCCTTGAAAGCTGAATGGCCATAAGCCTTCAGCAACTTGATTATTGTTTCGCGTTTCATTTCAAAACCCCTTCGCTATTAGAGGCTGCGCCGATTGCTCAACGATGAAAGAAGCGTCGTGAAGGGCCTGAGCAAATTCAGGCTCGCCATTCTTAGCTTCCAGCTTCAATTCATAAGCTAGCTCAGCGATGATATGAGTAAACCCATAATCGGATATTGCTTGCTTTAAGCAACCTTGGTGTAGGTGGTTATCTAAAAGTGCCATTTCACTCTCCAGTGTTCATGTTTCCGATGACCATCATCAGTAGCAGCCTAACTGCTAGACGGGCTTGAGCCCGTTTCGGTCTTATGCGTATTCAACTTTCAGTCCATTGTCATTGAGCAACTTGCAAATCCGCTCCATCTCTTCTTGGGTTGCAGTGATGTGCATCTTTCCGCTCAGCACGAAGGGCTTGTCAGCATTGTGGCTTGCTTGGATGCGATTTTCATTGCGGCCGTAAACCGCCAACTCAGGGTTCGCTTTCTTCCAGCTTTCAACGATGACATAATTCGTCTGGTAAGCGTTGTTGCGCTTTTCTTCAGCTTCAGACTTCACGATTTTCTCAATCAACATACGAGCCATATCAGCAAAGCGATAGCCACCGTTCTTGCGATCTTGAAAGCGGGTTGTTCCAATCTCAAGATCAATCCCAATGCATGGGCCAGTGCGCCACTTTGAGCCCGAGCTTGCGAAACGTTCGCGGTGATAGATGCTAGCAATATTGCCGTTGATTTTCAAAATCGTGGCTGATCTGAATGAGTAGGTGTTCTCAATCAACTTTGTTTCAACTTCACAAGTGAAATCTTTTTTGTAGTTTGTCTTTGCTTGGTGAGTGATCTCAACAGCCAGATTTTTATAAATGTTCGTCCACTTGTTGCCTAATGCTTCAGCCTTCACCTTGGTGGCTTCCTTCTCAGCTAACCACTTTGCCTTTTGGGCAGCGTCCTTAGCTTCAGCAGCATCCTTTTCCTGTTTGGCCAGCAGTTCGGCCTTTTGCGTTTCAAGAGCCTTGATTTGCTCATCGATGGCTGTTGGGGTTGCCACAGCTTCAATTTGATTTGTCATTTTCACCATCCAGTGTTTGAGTTTCTGATCTCGTCAGTCACCGCCTTACGGTGAGACGGGCCTGAGCCCGTTTCGATCTTTCAGACCAAACCTTTTATCGCTGCCTCCAAGGTTGATTCTTGGCGAATGACGAGAGGAAGATCAAGTTCATTTTTCTGCTCAACGTCAGTCACAAACCATTGAACAGCTTCAAAGCGCGTATGCATTGGCCAGACTTTGTAGCGATTAAACTCACCGAAGGTTTTGGGCTGAGCAGCGCGACTTCCTGCAGCCAAAGGGTCGTTGGTGATGGTCTTTGGGAAAGTTAGCTTCATCTTCGCTCTCCAGCGTTAAAGTTTCTGATCATCGTCAGTTGCGGCCTCACCGCAAGACAGCGCAAGCAAAAGCTCACGCAGTTTCGATCTTGTTTTATTTTCACTCCCGGAAACCAGAGGCAGCGTGGGCGTTTGGAACCGCTTCACACTTAGGGGCTTCATCCGGCCTAGGTTCTTCTGCTTTCGCTCCTAGGCCTGCCCCACTCCCTACCGGAGAGGAGGTTCCTTATGCTTGGGGGAACCCGACCCGCTTAATCAATAAACATGTTATGCGCCATTTTTCAGGAAAAGAAAAGGTCTTTTATCACTTTCCACAAAATAATTTTACCCACAATTCATTGAGAAAACGGACATAAATGGCTCGCGGTTTTGACGAAAATCAGGAACTTTCGCTTTTCGCCACCCTTCCGCCTTGTTTTCAGGGCATAAAGAAAAGGTTGCAAAAACGGCATCATGCCTAAGCCAACTTGAAAGGAAGTAACTATGAATAAAAATGTTCCAGCTGTGCAAGCCGCTGTAGAAACTTTAACCCCCACAAAAAAACTAAAACAAGAAACTGTCGATCCATCGCTGCCTGTTGTCAGTGATGAGTTGGCGGAAATGCTCGGCGGTGTTGGCACTGGCCTTGAGCACGTTCGCGCAAAGGACGTTCTCATTCCACGCCTCACTATTCTGCAAGGGTTGTCGCCGCAAGTGAAACCTCAGCACGCACTCTATGATGAGAATGCACGTGTTGGGCAAATTTACGATGTTGCTTTGTCCCAAATCTTTAAAGAGGTTCACATCCTTCCATTGCACTTTGTTACGCAGTGGCTGGAATGGGCACCGCGTGCTTCAGGCAAAGGGCTTGTTGCCATTTACGAAGAACAGCCAGACCCATCGACATATACTGTCAATGAAAAAGGCAAGTGGATGAAGCCGAATGGAAACCAGATTATTGAGACTGCGCAATTCTTTTGCCTGAACCTCAGTGCTGGTGGCCGCCCTTGCTTCATTCCCTTCTCAAGCACCCAGCTGAAGAAATCTCGCAAGTGGCTCACCTATGCCACCAATGAGAAGGTTGTGAACAATGGAGTGGAAGTGACACCTCCACTCTTTTATCGTTCGTACGTCTTGTCAACTGTCCCTGAGTCGAACAATGAAGGTGATTGGATGGGATGGAAGATCACCCCTGACGTAACCATCGCTGATCTTGGAAACTTCACTGGTCGCCTCCGAGCAGTGAAGGACTTCCGTGAAAAGATTCTCAAGGGCGAAGTCAAGGCTGATCTCTCGAACGTTGATGAAGATGCTGGCGACAGCCGTCAAGGTGCGCAAGCTGACACAGGGCAGAAAATGTAATGGAACAGGAAGCACTCGACGCTATCATGGGTGCGGCAGAGGGTGGGACAATTAGTCCTGCCCTCAAGCTCCAACTCGATAAAGTTGCCAAGCGTGTTGGCGATATCGACACAGAGATTGCTGCGCTTGAAGAAAAATCAAAAACCCTTTCGAAGGAACGCCACAACATCACTTCGAAAGTTCTGCCAACCGTACTGAACCAGTGCGGCCTTCAATCATACGCCACTGACAATGGCCTTGAGGTTGAGCTGGACACTGTTGTGTCAGGTTCATTGCCTAAGGATGAAGCCAAGCGCAAGCTGGCCATCGCTAAGGTGAAAGAGTACGACGGCGAAGGCATCATCAAGATGGAAGTCTATGCTGAGTTCATGAAAGGTGAATCCTCGCAAGCTGAGAAGTGCCTCGCGGCAATTCAGAAGGCAGGGTTCAACCACGCCGTAATGATCGAAGGCATTCATCCGCAAACTCTCGCAGCTTTTGCGCGTGAGCGTTTGAAGAAGGGGAAGGAAGTTGACGGTGAAGCCATTGGCCTCTACATTCAGCAGGTCGCTAAGGTGAGCCCTGTTGAAGTGAAGATCAAGCCAAGCCACTCGAACCCACGGCCTCCCAAAGAGCCAAAAGCCAAGAAGGGAGACAAGTGATGTTTCAGAACCTTCAACTCCCATGGCCGAACATTGTTGACCTTTATGAAGCTGGCAAGGTTCGCCGCTGGCACACCATGCGTGCGGTCGATCCGCAGACCAACGCAGATCACAGTTGGGGTGTTGCCTTCTTGATCCTGTTGCAGTGGCCTGATGCTTCAGCGAACTTGATCAAGGCGGCTTTGTTCCATGATCTTGGCGAACGCTGGGCTGGGGACATTCCTGGGCCAGCAAAACTCGCCAATCATTCGCTGTCATTGGCTTCAAAGGCCTCTGAGAAATCCTACTTTGAGTCACTCGGGTTCGAGATGCCTGAGTTAACTCAGGACGAGAAGACTAAGTTGACCATCGCTGATCGGCAGGAAGCTTGGATGCATCTCAATATGGGTGCTGCTTCAAAGGACATTGACAACGCAATGGCCAATTTGCAAAATGACGTCCAAGCGATCTTCGCCGCTCAGGAGATGGGAGGTCGCGCATGACAACACACATCATCGGTGCAGGAATGGCTGGCCTGCTGGCTGGCAATATGCTCAGGAACCAAGAGATAAAAATCTTTGAGGGTGCTGCTGCTCTGCCTAACAATCATGCTGCCTTGCTGCGGTTCAGAACGCGGGCAGTTTCTGATGTTACGGGCATCACCTTCAAGAAGGTGAATGTGATTAAAGACGTTCACACTGAGCACAAAACGCGGCTGGCCGCCATGGCCAGCTATTCAATGAAGGTCAATGGCAAGCCCTCGCTGCGCTCAATCAACAGTGCCTTTGGTGCGGAAGTTTCCGAACGCTACATTGCCCCACCAGACTTCATCAAGCGCATGAGCAACAGTCTTGAGAGTTCGATAGTTTTTGGCTATTCTATCGACCTGAACTTTATCAATTCTGTTCGTAAGCGTGGCGATCCAATCATATCCACCATGCCGATGGATGCTCTTGCCAATCTTCTTGGCTACAAAGGCTTCACCAAGTCGAAGTTTGAGAAGCGTGATGGGGCTGTGCTTAAGGTTGGGCTTCCGGTCGATTGGGAGTTCTATGCCACCCTATACTTGCCGGATGATAATTGCTTAGCATACCGCTCTTCAATCACTGGCAATGAAATGATAATTGAATTCCCAAAGGAGCTGGAGTCGGATTGTGATGAACGTAAACTCTATGAACTTGCTCAATCCTATCTTGACAATTTTGGGCTTGGTTCGCAAGACCTGCGTTGGGTTAAATACAAAAAGCAGCCCTATGCAAAAATTCAAAACATCGATGAGGCTGAACGGAAGGACTTTATTCTTTGGGCCTCAAAAGAATGGAACATATATTCACTTGGTCGTTTCGCCACGTGGCGTCCAGGACTGTTGCTTGACGACGTTGTGCACGATGTGCGTCTGATTCAAGCTATGATTGAAGGCGACAATTCAAAACACTATGAGGAGAAGAAAAATGGCTAAGGTCAAATTGATTGATTACACAGGCAAGGGCAATCCAGATGACTATCACGCCGCACGCATGTTGGTGTTTACCAAGGCTACACGAATGAGCCTTGAAAATGCTTGGGAAGGTATTCTGAAGATGGACTCAACAGCACTTCAAAATGAGTTGCTGTACATGGCCAGCACCATCCCCAGCTCATGGGAGTTTGCGGATTGCACATTCCTGATTACGCAAGTCAGCCGCTCAACATGCCAACAGATCACTCGCACTCGCACTGGCTCTTACGCAATGCAATCCCAACGCGTGATTGATATGGGTGCGGCCACTTATGATGACAAAGGCAAAGCAGCAACAGTTGCAATGGAAGAAGGCATCACCAACTACCGCAACCTTGTTGGGCAGGGCGTGCCGTTGGAGGATGCACGTGAAGTTCTGCCAATTGGCGTTCACTCTGCAATCGTCTGCAAGTACAACTTCCGCAATCTTGTTGAGCTGTGCATGAAGCGCAACAGTCTAAGGGTTCAAGACCAATACCGAGACATCATTGAGAACATGCGCATGCAGGTGCTGAATGTTTGGCCTTGGGCTGAGCCATTCTTCGTTCCGAAGCAGAGCAAGGCAATCGCCTTGCTCGAAGAAGCAGCCACTGCCTTACGCAAGCTAGAGGGGCTTGATGGGGCAATGTACAACGGCATCAGCGGCAAGCTTGCAAAAGCTGCTGACTTGATGAAGGTGTGATGATGGTGGAAAAACCTTACGTCATTGTTGACCTTGACGGCACATTGTGCAATGATGATCATCGCAAGCACCTCGCTGAAGCGAAGCAGTGGGACGAGTATCATTCGCTCTGTCACCTTGATAAACCCAACCCTGACATGGTTGCGACCATCAAGGCTTTCTTCTTGGCAGAGCACCCTGTTCTGGCGGTCACTGGTCGCAATGAAAAGTGGCGCAAGATGACAGCAAATTGGCTGCACGACAATGGCCTCGGACATTGCATCGAACAAGTTTTCATGCGGCCGGACGATGATTACACCAAAGCTGGTGAGCTAAAGTTGAGACTCTTGAAGGAAAATGCAATGGTAAACCCTAGCGAAGTGCTGGTGGCGTTCGATGACACTGAAAAGGTCATTGAAGTCTTCCGCAACGCTGGCATAAAAACGTATCAGGTGAAATGATGAGCAAGACAGTTGACCAACGCTTAACCGACCTAGGCAAGTTGTTCAAGCAACGCAATGCGCTGTATGGCGACAACTACAAGTTGTTCGGCAAGATCATGGTGCTGATGTTCCAGAACAAGCCTGTGACACTTACCACAGAAGCTGACTTCAATCGCTTTGCACTTTACGTTCAAATTGTTGGCAAGGTGACTCGCTATGCCAATCAGTTTGCAAAAGGTGGCCACGAAGACAGCCTCGACGACAATTCCGTTTACTCTCAGATGCTGCAAGAAATTGATCAACTTATCAAAAAGGAAAAGCAGGGATGAAATTCGAACCAACAAAGCACAAGGTGCTGATCCGCATTGGCGGCCTCTATCGCATTGCGCAAATCTACGAAATGGGTGGTCGCTTTTTCTTCCCGAATGGACGTGAGGAAAACTTTGTTGAGATGACTGATCACGGCGGTTCAACCTCACGCAAGGATATAACTTGGATGGACATTGAACCTGCTTCAGGATTTGCCGTCGATAAAACTGCTGGCAAATTCAAACTCGTGCAGGCTGCATAATGCGATACATTTTCTTCGACAATGAAACGGACGGGCTGATCGGTTCAACAGCCATCCGCCAAGAACGTTGGCCGCGCATCATCGAGTTCTACGGAGCACTTTACGATGAGGAGAATTTTGTTGAGGACTTAGGTGTTCTGATCAATCCAGGGCGCAAGATCAGTAAGGAGATAACTGACATAACGGGCATCACTAATGAGATGCTTGTTGATCAACCCATGCTGCCTGAGTTCGCCCCAAAGATCAAAGCCCTCTTCGAGCAGGCGAACTTTGCTGTTGCACACAACTTGTCCTTTGACAAGACGGTTGTTGATCTTGACTTCTTACGGATGCGGCTTGACGCTGTTCAATGGCCTGCCCTAATCTGCACTGTTGAAGCCAGCGAGCATTACAAGATGCGGCGCTTGAAGCTGATTGAGCTGCATGAGTTCTTGTTTGATAAACCGTTTGACGCTGCTCATAGAGCTAAGCCAGACGTTGACGCTATGGTGCGGTGCTTTTTTGAAATGAAACGTAGGGGTGACGTATGAAGTCCGAAATCGTCGAAATTTCTGCTGTTATGGTTCACGAGACTGAGAAGGCTGTCTTGATTGATCACGGCGGAAAAGAAAAGTGCTGGTTGCCAAAATCAGCAATTGAATTTGAAAAGAGTACTGATGGCAAGACAATCACCATCAGCCTGAAACAAAGCCTCGCAGAAGAGAAAGGGATCATTTGATGACCGAAGATGAAGCAAAAACGAAACGTTGTTGTGATGGCGAAAAAACCGCAACAGGGAAATGCGAAGGTTCAACCTGTATGGCGTGGCGGTGGATAGGTGTTGCTAGTGAAAGCACGTCAACCACAGGCCCTGATTATGCCCACTACCCATTGCCTGAAGGGGAAGGTTGGACACATACGTTCAGCAGCGAGGATGGCCAACTCTTGACTGGTGCTGATTACGAAGGTGGGCCTTACCGTCAAGTGTGGACAAGACCGCGACCAGATGGAACACGCACTGGCGTTTGTGGCCTTGTAGAGCAAGGTGGAACACGCCCATGACAACAATCTCAACAAAGTTCTCAGTGGGTGATGTCGTCTATTGGGGATACACCACCTCTGAAAAAGCCCAACATGCCTGCCCTGATTGCAACGGAACTCGCCAATGGAAGGCAACGTCACCAGCAGGCGAAGAATATGAATTCCCGTGTCCGCGTTGCACTGCGTATCTATCCGACGATACGCTGTCCTTGAATTATCAAACCTTCAAGCCTGCTGTCAAGAAGATGACCATCGGCAGCGTTCAATATAACTCGCAGCCTTACAGTGGCGATAGCAATGCGCAGTATATGTGCGTTGAAACGGGTGTTGGTAGCGGAAGCGTTTACTCAGAAGACAAATTGTTTTTTCATGAACCAGAAGCCTTAGCAGCAGCAGACATTCAAGCGAAATTTCAGAACGTCAGTATTCCGCACATTGTGAAGCGATATAACAAATCTATTTCAATCAGCGAGTATCAACTTTCAAATGCTAAGTTAAAAAACGCTGCTGATGAACGATCAAGAGCACGGTCGCTGCTCTGGCACTTCGATGAACTTGTTGACAAGATAAAAGAGGCTGAAGACAAAGATACTATCATTGAGGCTGTTGATGATTATTTGAAGTACGATTGGGAAGCCGACAAGGCTAATGCGTCACCCGAAAAGGAAGCGTCATGATCAAGTTTGATGAAATGAAACCACCACAAATTCCCCCAGAGCGTCAAAAGATTGAAGCCATAATTCAATTGGGGCTGGATGAGGGTGTTGACGTTACTGAGGCGATTGACCTTCTGGATGCAATAGATGGTGATTTCGATTTAGAAGAGAGTGACGATGATGGTGGCGAAACTCCTTGGACTGATCAAGTCCAAATAATTAGTCATTGTCCATGTTGCTACAGGCAAAATCCTGTGGAGTGGTTTTAATCACGAAATGTAAAGGAGATGCGTGATGGCACAAAGAACATTTGAGAATTACACTCCTGTTCAAAGATTAGTTGCTGCAGCAAGAGTAGAGTTGACCGACCTCGCGTATGATCAAACTGAGGCAGGTTGCTTACTTGCGCGTTGGGCCAACGGTAAGCTTTGCGGCATAAATAATGCAAGCCCAAATGATCGCTATATCAATATCTGCTCTTCCACCGACACAGAAGCTGACGCTGACTTAGGCCATTGGATCGTCAGGGACAATGGTAAATTTTACGTTTTGACTGATGAAGAGTTCAATTCTTGTTGGAGCCGAGTGTGACAATTCGTAACCGAACAGCATTTTCCTTCCGCAATGCCATTGGCAACCTGAATGCCAATCATAAGAAGGTGACAGAAATAACAGGCGGCTTCTCAGTCATCACCGACACTGCTAGCACCTTCGCCCATACGCGTTGGACAAAGCTTTGCAAGAAGGCAGGGAGCAAGCCCATCTTCGGGATTGAATTGGCTGTGACCAAGTCAGTGAATGAGAAGAAGCCTGGCTTTGATTATTGGACGTTCATCGCGCAGGACAGCCTCCGCCCACTTCATGAGTTGTTGTTGCTGGCCACGAATCAATTCCGCTACGTGCCTCTTTTGACGATGGAACAAGCCATAAGGGCTGAAGGCGTATTCAAGATAGCAGGCTCAAAGTCTGACTATTCAGAACTTCCCCAAGACATCTTTGTTGCACTTTCACCTTCAATGAACCGCGCCCAATATAAAAAGGCCAGCGAGCTCAACCGCAACTTCGTCTTGGCAAGTGACAATCGTTACATTGAACCGGAAGACAGAGAGCTTTTTCAAATTCAGCTTGGACGCGATGCTTCTGTTCAGACTTATCCGCAGCACTTGATGACCAATGCTGAGTTGATCAAAGACCTTCAACACCGTGGTGTTGGTGATGAGAATATCACCCAGAGCCTAAGCAATCGTGAATTCATATTTGCGAATTCCAACGCTCACCAGTTGGCTAGCACCTTGCTAGTTCCTGAGAAGCCACAAACCCTTGAAGCGATGTGCATTGAAGGAGCGGCGAGGTTGGGGTGCAACTTGAATGATCCGGTTTACAAGGCGAGGCTCTATAGAGAGCTTGACCTAATCGCGCTGAAGGAATTTGAGGACTACTTCTACATCATCGCTGACATCTGCCAATGGGCAAGGCAACGCATGATCGTTGGCCCTGCACGTGGTTCTTCTTGCGGCTCTCTCGTTTGCTACCTGCTTGAGATCACTACCGTTGACCCAATTCCATATGGATTGATCTTTGAACGCTTCATCGACGTTAACAGAGGTGGATGGTTTTTGAATCCAAAAATAGAGAAATTATTAGAGGGACAAAATGGGGCTTAATTTTATTCCAGAGCGCATGGCGAAATACTCTGCCAAAGAGCTTCGAGATATCAATCACTCAATAACAGCTTCTGTCGTATTGCAGAAATATCTTTCTGGCCCTAAGCCGCAGAGCACAATCGGCTTGGCAGCAGAATACCTGCTTGGGTGGAGTGAAGAATTTGTTCCATTCAACAATGAACTTTACTATGATCAAACGCTCCCTGATGTGGACATAGATTTCTCCGACACAAAGCGTTATATGGTCTTTGATTATATGGCCGAGAAGTATGGCAAAGATCACGTTGCAAGACTTGGAACAGTTTCGTTGCTCCGTCCGAAGTCAGTTTTGCAAAACACTGCTGCTGCGTTGGATATACCGCGCTGGAAGATCGACAAAGTGACCGACGCGATCATTGATCGCTCAGGTGGTGACTCACGTGCGTTGCAAGCCACTGAGGACACCCTGAAGGAAACTCAAGTAGGCAAAGAGTTGATCAACGAATATCCAGAAATATTAATCGGCGTACGGATGGAAGGCGAGCCTAAAAATTACAGTCAGCACGCTGCCGGAATGATCATCACCGAGCGACCTATTATTGATTATGTCGGCATTGATGCGCGCACTGGCGCAACACAATGTGACAAGAAGGATGCAGAAGATCTTGGGTTATTGAAAATCGATGCCTTGGGACTAACTCAACTTTCAGTGTTTGAGGACTGCCTGCAGATGGCTGGGCTTCCGATGAACCATCTAAATTCAATTCCGTTGGATGATCCATTGGCATTTGAGGTTTTGAACAAGGGGTCATACTCTGGAGTTTTTCAATTCAATGGGTTGGCGTTGCAAAGCATCACAGATCAAGTTGAAATTGCTGAATTGAATGACATCGTCTCCATCACTGCTCTTGCGCGTCCTGGTCCATTGAACACAGGCGGCACAAATCAATGGATAAAAGTCAAGACTGGAAGAGAGCAAGAAAGTTATCCGCATCCAATATTTGAACCTTATTTGAAAAGCTCTCTTGGTGTGGTCGCATTTCAAGAACAGATTATGATCATTGGCCGCGAAATTGGAGAACTTTCCTGGGGAGATGTTTCGGCATTACGTAAAGCAATGAGCAAGAGCCTCGGGGTAGAGTTTTTCAATCAATATGGCGACAAATGGAAGAAGGGCGCTTTGGAAAAAGGCATCCCTCAAGATGTCACTGATAAGGTGTGGACAGATTTGTGTGCGTACGGCGCGTGGTGTTTTAATTTGTCGCATGCTGTTGCTTATGGGTTGGTAAGCTATTACTGCTGCTGGCTGAAGGCGCATTATCCGGTTGAGTTCGCTGCAGCAACCCTCAGCCATACCGAAACACCCGAAGCCCAAATCTCAATGCTGCGCGAGATGCACCGTGAAGGCATCAGCTACGTGCCAGTTGATGCTGAGGTGTCAACCAACAATTGGGCCGTAGGATACCGTGACAATAGCAAGTTGCTGGTTGGGCCGCTGAGCTCTGTGAAGGGCATTGGCCCGAAGCTCGTATCGCAAATCCTTTCATCACGTGCGCGCGGTGAGCCACTAGCGGGCCGCGCCGCAAAGTTGTTGGCCAATCCTGAGACTGACATTGATGACTTGTGGCCAATTGGCACCCGCTTCAAAAACCTGATGCCTAATCCAGCTGATAGGAACATCCACAGCCCACCCACTGACGTCAAGAAGTGTCAAGTGAATGGCCAATATCAAGACGTGATGGTGCTCTGCACTCTCAGCCAGATCAAGCCGAAGGACGAGAATGAATTGATCAACATTCAGAAGCGTGGCTATGAATTCAAAGGCCCAAGCCAAGCCCTAAACTTGCGTCTGACAGATGACACTGACACCATCTTCGCCAAGATCGATCGGCATGACTATGAAGTGCTTGGGCAACCGATTGTTGAGCGTGGGCGTCCGGGCAAGGCACTCTACGCAATCAAGGGCACAATACCGAAGGACTTCCGAATGATCAACGTCAAGTTCGTTCGCTACATTGGGGACATGGAGGAATAGATGTTCAATTTGATCAAGAGATTTTTCTGCGACCATGTTTGGATGAGCCTTTGGTCTGAAGAGGAAGGAAAACACATAACTGAATACATCTGTGCGAAATGCGGAAAGGAACACAAACTTGTTATTGAGTTTGAGCCTGATGAGAATTACTACGACAATGATGAGAATTATTACGCCGATGGTGAGCAATAATGGGCCGCAGAGATGACATCTATGAACGCCTGATGGCCAACACTGAATTGTTGGTTGACAATGGCTTGTCGAAGCCCTGCCGAATTTGGAAAGGCCACAGCAGCGGTAAGGCAGGTCGCGGTCGTAATGGGCGCGGGCACAGCTATCCTCGCGGCAGCGTGAACGGCGAGACTGTTGCTGTTCATCGCGTTATCGCAACGCATGCTTATGGTTACATTCCACCGCGCATGACTGTTGATCACATTTGCAAGAACCGAATGTGCATTGAGGAAGAGCATCTTGAAGTCGTGACCCACAAAGAGAATTGCAGACGAAGAGATAGAAGCAGGAAGAAAAAGGAGAACTAACATGCAAACCAAAATCCTAGAAATCCGTGATAGTGCAACTTTCATTCTAGTGCTTTGTGTTGATATGAATCCAACACCAATTAGCATTAATGATCGGCACACCTCGAGGGATTACCAAGCTGAAAGGCATGCTTATCAATGCTGGGCGCTGCGCACTTATGGCTTCCCTTGCGATAAGCAGCCTAACATTTTGATCACGCCATTGCGCGCTGATGGAAAAGCGAACAACGACCCTTACTCTTGGGGTGACCGAACGTTTAAGACAGCCCACAATTTTATCACCGATCATTGGCATGAGCTCTCGGAGGGTGACGTTGTTGATGTTGAGTTCATCCTCGGAGAAACAAAAGCACCAAAAACCAGCCAACGTTTAACCGAAGTGCCATTTTGAAGGAGAAATAACATGCAGAAAAGATTTATATTCGGCCCATTGATGAATAAAGAAACACTGGAAATTGTTGAAGAACACATCGAAGCTGCAAAGGCAATGCAAGACCACAAGAAAGACCGACAGCTTGCCGAAGGCTTAAAAATTATGTTCGATTTGTATCATAGAGTTGAGCAATATTACAGCGCAGGGATGATGCTTAATTTCAATGTTCTTTCAAGAACTGTTCGAAAAGGCAATGACACTTGGTGGCACGACCCTAAGACAGGTGAAAAAGTTGTCCGCAATCGGCCAGAAATGATGATGCTGATGGTTTCGGAAATTGCTGAAGCGATGGAAGGCTATCGCAAGAACAAGATGGATGATCATCTTCCAAATCGTCCAATGGAAGAAGTTGAGTTTGCTGATCTTGTCATTCGGGTTCTTGACTATTGTGGAGAATTCCATATCGATCTTGATGGTGCAATTATGGAGAAGCTAGCCTACAACCGCAATCGCGCTGATCATAAGCCCGAAGCGCGGTTGGCCGAAGGCGGAAAGAAGTTCTGACATGATGAATGCAAGTGACGTAATCTTTACTCGAGCGTGCTGGACGCGCAACGCCAATGCGCGCGATGAAGATGGAAGCCCATGCCGGCCAAACTCGCCCAAAGCGAAAATGTGGGACGCGGTCGGCGCATTGCGTAAGGCTTACGGCGACCACACAAAACAATATTGGGAAGCTCACCAAAAGCTGAGGAAGCATATCTTATCGAAATTTAATCACACTGACTTGGTTCTTTGGGCGCAAGATACAACTTTGAATTATGAAGACTACCACCGCACGCTGAAGGAGATTGGATTGTGACAAGAGAAGATTTTATGACCCGTTATGAGGCTGCTGCCCATAAGGTTCAAACTGCGATTGGCTTTTTGATCGAGCATGAAAAGGCGTTCGGCGTAAGGTTCGCTTCAGTTGAACCGAAGCATATGCGCACTGGCATTGACTTGACTAAAGCTGATCAAGGTTCATTGACTGGATTGTTGATTAAGAAAGGCCTTATCACTGAGGATGAACTTTTCGAAGCTCTTGCTGAGGGGATGGAGCGTGAGGCTGAAAGCTACCAAAAGACAGTGCAAGAGAAAGTCGGACAGAATGTGACGATTGGATTGATGTGATGGATAACAAAACTGAAGCCATGAACTACCTTCTTTCGTTGGGTTGTGAAATCACCCCATGCGGAAGCCGCGTCACCTGCAGCAATCCAAGGCCGGAAGCCGATGAGGACTTTCTTGTTTTCCTCCCTGGAGAAGTGAACATTGAATTTATGGAAGCACTTCACAATTATGGTTATCAGTGGGAAGGTGGTGAACACTACAAGGAAGCCGCAAGCACCTTTATGAGTTGGCGTGATTCAAAAGAGAATGTGAACCTGATCATCAGTCAATCGGCGCAGTTTGTCTCCGATCATAAAAAGGCCACAGCCGTTTGCAAGCGTCTTGACCTCACTGACAAGAACCAACGCATTGCTGTTTTCCAAGGGTTGCTTTACAGCAATTGGGATTGGAAACCATGAACTGGAAAGGCCAACTATTCTATAGCTTGCTTGCAGTGTTTGTGTGGAGCGCATTGGTGTTTTTAGTTGCAACAATAATTAAAGCAGGATGGTGAAAATGGAATATGTTCTCGCAGCGGTCGTGTTATTTATGATTTATTGCGGATGTGGCTTTATGGGGCTACTTTCTGAGCGCTTTGATATTGTACTTTGGTGGATGAAAAGATCATGAGCTATCCTGAATTCGGGCCGAAGGAAACTCCAGCTTGGGCAGTGGTGAAGGATGGAGTGATTTTAGTCAATACGGTTTATGAAAGCCGTATTGGGGTTATCGTGAATTATCTTCTTACTGAAGAGGCCATATTGACGAGTGCTGCGACTTCTGATGAGCGGATTGAAAAGGCTTGGGTGAAGTTCAAAAGCCCTTCAATGGACGTTGTTGAGATCACCTTGACACTCAAGCAGAGGGTGCAATGACATGAGAGTTTTGCTGATTGATAATAGGGATGCCACTGAGGCAATCTCCCTGAGGCTAATGGCCGAAGGCTTCACCGTCACAGCGGCTGATACGGGTGAGGGAGGTATCGAACTGGCCAAGCTCTATGATTATGAAATCATCCTGATGGATTTGAACCTGCCTGATATATCGGGATTTGATGTCATAAAGCGCCTGCGAGCTGCAAAAATAACTGTACCGATCATGATTTTGTCTGGTGTGACTTCCATTGAAGATAAAGTTTTAGCGCTGAACCTTGGTGCTTCGGATTACTTGATTAGGCCCTTTCACAGGGATGAGCTTGTAGCGAGGATAAAGGCGATTGTGCGCCGCTGGCACGGCCACTTTGAATCAGCCATCCAAATTGGCGACCTGACGGTTGACATTGATTCACAGTCGGCCAAAGTTTTGAAAAACTACCTTCGTCTCACGCCGAAAGAATACCTGATGTTGGAATTGCTGGCACTGCGCAAAGGTAAATTGGTTACCAAGGACAAGCTATTCGACTATCTTTATGGTGGCTTCGACACTCCTGAGTTTAAGATTATTGACGTGTTTATTTTCAAAATTCGCCGCAAACTTGCGATCGCTTCGAATGGTGAGAGCTTTATCGAGACAGTTTGGGGGCGGGGCTTTTTATTGCGCGAGGGGTTCTACAATGAAAACCACTACTACTCCCCTACGAAAATTAACCGCAAGCGCGTGCTGGTGCCTGCAGGTGCAGAATTGACAGTAACTGCCGTTGGAGGGAAAAGCTAGTGGCTAAACCTCTAAATAAAATTAGAGCCTGGACTGAAGCTGAAGACCAAAGGCTTGAGCATTGGCTCATTGTTGAAGCAGTCAGTTCGTCGCTCGCTGCTATTGAACTAACCAAGGAATTTCCAGTGAGGCAGTGCTCCGCAGAACCTTTCACCCGCAACAGCGTTATTGGGCGGATGACGCGGTTGAAACTTCATCAACTGCCCGCTTATATAGAGGCTCAAAAGCGCAAGACTGTTGTTCCTCGTAGGGCGCGTGGCCCACGCAAAAAGCCTGCACTCAAAGAGATTGATGGTCAAGCGTTAGAACTCAATGCCCCTTATAAAGGGCCGTTAGGCTTTAAGCCTAAGGGGCTTTGCCAATGGATCAAGAAGTCCAGCAAAATATGCGGGGTGGAATGTCGTGGCAGTTATTGCGATGAGCATGCTGCGAGGGTTTATCGGCCACGCGACAACCCAATAGGAGGACGATGATGAGCTATCCTGAATTTAAAGATATTCGTGATAAGAAAGCCCTGGTATTCAGCGCGGCGCAACGTTTGGTAAGCGAGCTTCATCTTGATGACCTTGTTGAAATAATGAACAAGGCCAAATGTGACAATGACCAAATTGAACATTTCTCAGGCCTATTTAGTGAATTGGAAAAGGCTGTGTCAAATTGCGAGGGTGGAGCATGAAAAACTCACACATCATTTTTACGCTCTTGCTCTCGCTGGCCTCACAAAGCCAAAGCTTTGCATCACCCACGCTGAGTTCGCCCAATTGAAAATAGATTATGCTGACAGGTTTAAGGGAGAATGAGGATGCCGCACCGAAGAACAGGAGCGCACAGAGGAACACCTTCGAGAAACTGCACTCTTTGCGTTTTCCGGAGTGGCAAGAAATGCAACCTAACGCGAGATCGTGACGATGAGAACGGCCCACGCCAATCAGTCGGAAAACTAGATGCCTGCATAGATTTTATGAGAAAGCAATCCCATGACCCAAACCCTTCCCAGCGCCACGATTGAAGCCGTGCGTGAGGCGTTGGGCTGTTCTCACTGTGGAAATGTATATCTGTCTTACGGAGAATGCCCTTGCGCTGCTAGATGGAGAACTGCCCAAATGAAAACAACTGATAACTGGCGACCAGAAGAAATGAAAACGTTTGGTGATTGGGTAGGACTGATTGGATACGCAATGGGTTTAATAACATGCTTTGGCGCTGTCCTTGAACAAAACACCCCGCTTGCGATTGCGGGCCTCATAACATCGATTTCGTTGGGGCTAATTAGACTTGGCGACCGCATTTGTAGAGCGATATTTGAAAGCTCACTTAGGAGTAAAGACAATGGCTGATACTTTTCAAACCCGCGTCAATGATTGGATGCAAGCTTGCTTCGGTGCCGAGATAAGCAAAGACAAAGGTGAACGCAATCACCGCTTCTTAGAAGAAGCCCTTGAATTGGTACAATCTATCGGCTGTACACAATCAGAAGCCCACCAGTTAGTTGAGTATGTTTATGGCCGACCACAAGGCGACATAAATCAGGAAGTTGGTGGTGTCATGGTAACGATGGCGGCGCTATGTCTAGCCAATGGTATTGACATGCACGATGGTGGCGAAACGGAGTTAACTCGCGTTTGGACGAAGATTGAAAAGATCAGAGCCAAGCAGGCCGCAAAACCAAAACATTCGCCGCTCCCACAAGTCGAGCCAAACCCAGCCCGCGCATTGATCGTGGAACTGCAAGGTGCTTTGCTTGCCACAATGGATGAAGGGTGGGTTGTGCTATGCGAGGCCCAAAATTGCAAAATATGCCCAAAAATAGAAATGGCTTTAGCTGGAGCCGATGGCTGGTTAAAGGCAAACCCATAGGAGAACTGCCCAAATGAATGATGTTGAGAAACTGCTGGAACGATTGCGCGAAACAAGCGGAATATGCGGGAGACAATCAGCCGAACTTTACAAATCAGGGGCCGATGAAGCGAGGCGCCAAGATTTTGTAAAAGCGCATAATGTTGTGTTAGATGCAGAGATTGCCATCGTCCAACTCCAATCCGAACTCGCCGCCGCCCGCGCTGGCAATGATGCGGTGTGGAATGAAGGGCGCGATACCTGCTTAGATTTGGTCTCAGAAGATCGGTTCTTTACAGACGGGCAATGCAGTTGGTCAAAATTCATGCTTGATAAATTTCAAGACGAAGCTCGCGCCCTCAAGCGCCCCACACCCACAGCAGGAGATAAGGGATGAAGCGCGATTTAGAAATGTGTTCAATTTGCGGTACGCCCGCGTGGGACATGCGCCCCTATGGCCCGAAGGGCGAACCCATTTGTTTCATATGCGCTGGCTCTCCATCAAAATCAGAAGAAATTCAAAAACATTACGAAAGCCAAATGCGCTTCGTTTATGAACAACGCAGTAAGAAGGATTAACCCAATGACAAAGATTGAACCATACATCATCGCTAACGCAAAGCTACTGCTGGGCCGCTTGAAGCCACCGGATGATATTGAGGAGCATGAAGCCCTTTCCGCTCTCATTACCATGGGCGAGCTTATTGCAGGTGGGACGCATGTGGTGGTTCCAAAGGAACCGACTGAGGCGATGATTGAAGCGTGGTCACTCGCCAAGCCGCAAAACTGGGCCGATGCGCATATTTCTGATGATGACGCTAATCGTGCTTGGTCAACGGCTGATTGGCAAGCCATGATTGCAGCAGCACCCAAACAACCATCAGAGGCCGCCCCTAATTCGGAGTGGGATACATTAAGCCCGGAGCAGCAGGCTGTGATAAAGCAGAACTTCTTGGCTGATATGTATGGAGGAACTGATGACTAACCCCACAGCCATCGAAGCTTTTCTCGCGGCAAACAAATAGGAGAATGATATGGTGCAATGGAAAGTGAACGTGGAAACCCCGATGAAAAACTTAGAAGTTTTGCAAGTTCTCGCGTCATATGGAGACATTAAAATTTCAATTGTTGAAATTGAAAAACATCCCTTTGTCAGAGTGCGTAAGGGCCACGAAACTATTATTTTGACCAAGGACGAATATGAATATTTTTATGAGGCAGTCGAGGAAGCAATGCACACATTGAACCAGAGAAAAGCATGACTTGGCAGGGCAAACTATTCTACGGCTTGATAGCGGCTTTTGCGTTTTTCGTTGAGGCGGGTTTTGTCGCAACAGCAATCAAAGGAGGATGGTGACATGATAGACATTGAGATTGAGAAGCTGCGCGAGCGGTGCAAAGATTTTTACCAACAAGCGCAACGCAAAGCCATCATGCGAACTGGAAGTCCAGTTGATGATCTATGTGAGTTTATCCAATCCGAACTCGCCGCTGCCCGCGCTGGCAATGATGCGGTTCGTGCTGCGTACAATGAAGGCTTCATGGAGGGAACTAAAGAACACACAACTAGTGCAGGCGGAAACACATGGCAAGAAAGTAGGGCCTACAAGAACTTAAGCCGCCACACGCCCACAGCAGGAGATAAGGGATGATTTGGGTGTTGTGTTTTTTCGGAGTTGTCTTGAGTGTTTTATTGATTAACAAAGCTAGAGGCGATTGACATGACTGAGTTCAGATTTGAAGAACCATCACCCCATGGACTGGTTTACGTTCCGAAAGGTCACATGGCGCTGCTCAGGCACCAAGACATTCGGTTCCAAGGCAAGCCGTTGATTGATTTATCTCGTGATGAATTGCAACAAGCCCTCGCTCAAGCCTTAGACTTTTCTAAGACCTGCGGTGTCAACTTGGTATTAGGATAGATTTGATGACTGACAACCCACAATTCTCTGAAAGCGATTGGGTGTGCTTGATCTGCGGCAAGAAGTCTAATGACCAAACGGAACTTTGTGTTCCTGGTAAAGTAAGCAAGGAGAAAGAGAAATGAAATACTCTCAAGCTGTAACGATCGATTACAAGAACTGGAAAGGTGAACGGCGTAAGCGCGAGGTGTTCCCGTTGGAAATATGGTATGGCGAAACGCGATTTCATAATGGCCGGCAATGGTTCTTGAAGGCGCTTAACCTTGAGGACAATGTTGAGAAGGACTTCTGCCTCGCCGACATTCAGGGATGGTTTGTGCCAAGTGACGTTCATGTTGGTGTTGATACTGCTTATCCAGAAGCAATGGTTGTACTGAATTCAGTTTCAACACTGGTTGAAGGTGTTGTGGAAGAAACAACAATTCCAAAGCAAGCGAAAACTTGGCGAGAACGTTTGAAGATTGGTGTGCCAGAGACACCCAACGATTTCAAAGATGCCGTTATTGATACAGGGTTGTTCCTCTCGCAAATTGAAAACTACCGCCCAACGCTCGGCATGAACTACGTGCGCACCAAGAAGTTGTTCGATGATCTTGTTCAGCGGGCACAAGAAGTGATGTTCAAACTGAATGGCGCTTATTTGAAGGAGCATAAGTGATGGGCGACGATGGAAAAAGCGGATCAATCAACAGTCGAATGGCAGTTGTTGATGAATTGCTCAAGCCTTGTCCATTTTGTGGTTTAGAAGCACAACACAATAATGGTGGTGGCAGCACCTATGGCCGTCTTTGGTGGCATGTAGGTTGCCCCAAATGCGATGTTTATTTTTACGACAGAGAGGTTTGGATAAAAGGTGAGTCCAAACTCGACCCTGCATACCCACCAGAAGAATGCTTCGCTCGGTGGAACAGAAGGGTTGCTGATGAAAAATTAGTCACCCGCAGGCTCGCAAAAACGGGCAAAAACGAAAACTTAGAAAATCGGGGGAAGTCTTGATAAAACACTCAGAGGCTGTTGTTGCCTTTAATTCAAGTCCCTTGACGCAGGAAGCTATTGATAGTTTCTTAAACAGTGAAGGGCCAAGCAGCATCATCGTCGTAATGCCAAACCAAAAAGACCCGAGTGCAAGCGGCCAATTTTATCAGTTCACTGTCGAAAAAGTCACATTGAAGGATGGTTGCCAATTGCTAGCATTTTATTGCGCCGACTGTGACTTCCCACGCAAGACTGTTCGAGTTATTCCTCTTGAAAGGCAATCATGATAACCTCCCTCACTAGCATCAAGGCTGTTCGCGCTTACCTCAACCGCATTGGCGCAGAGGCGCGCAGCCTCCACTCAGCAGTGTTGAAGGAACGGCGAGGCGATTACTGGAAGGACGTTGCCGTCATAACAGTTTCCAAGACGGGCGAGGTGACAGCGCCGATGGCTTACGCGCCAACAGCTGCCGAAGCCGCCAGTATCGCCCAAGAATGTTCCGAGGCCGAATGGCCAGAGCACGTTCGGCCCGACTCAATGCGCAACGCGCCGGATGCGTTGAAGAATGCTAAGCCTGAGAGCCTGTTCGAGTTCCGTGATGAGAGTGACAACATCATAATGATCCAGCAGCGCATCCAGAAGAAGGGCGACAGAAGCTACATCCCTTGGACATATTGGTCGGACAACGTCTGGCGGGCCATGGAACCGGAAGGCAAGTTGCCGCTCTGGGGGATTGAGCAGCTCAAGACCAATTCAACAGTGTTTATCCATGAAGGGGCGAAGGCTGCACGCTATATTCGGTGGATGGTTGAGGGAAAGTCCCCTGAAGCCCTGGAAGCTCTTAAAAACCACCCCTGGGGCGACGAATTAGCCTCTGCAGCGCACCTCGGTTGGATCGGCGGAGCCTTGAGCCCAGCCCGTACCGACTGGAGCATCATTCGTCGGCTGGGGATCAAGCGCGCTTACATCGTGAGCGACAATGATGAACCTGGAGTTGCGGCCGTATCAGCGATCAGCTTTCAGCTGC
>Ga0208589_1000144_pt1 | contig 33961 bp, 33 predicted proteins | sample NGESurshal092012_2_FD_184486 | JGI IMG/M metagenome (GOLD analysis project Ga0208589, IMG submission 184486) | Arctic peat soil microbial communities from Barrow, Alaska - NGEE Surface sample F53-2 shallow-092012 (SPAdes) | ecosystem: Environmental > Terrestrial > Soil > Wetlands > Peat ...
GTTTGTCTTAAGGAATCGTGTTGTCCTGTGTCGGTCTCGTTTCGTGGTGTTGCCGAAATATGAGGCCTGTTTCGAGGCCTATTTGTATCGGTTTCGGGCGCCTTAACGCACGTCTAATGGTCTAGGACGACGCTTTCTCAGGAGGCGGTCCTCAGAGAGTTGGAACTGCTGGGGTATTCACATTCGCGGCGTGAGCAAAGAGGTTTTCATTGCCAGCGAAACTTCGTGGTAAATTCTTGATTGATATTTACGGGAGCTCGGACGAACCGGGCTGAGAGGGTGACTGGCCAGCACTGGCCGAAGCGTCACCGACCGTTTGAACTTGACCGGGTAATGCCGGCGTAAGGAGACAGTCATGTCAGCCGCGTCAGATTCGGAATCGTTCACCACGGTCGGGGGTGATAAGCACTCCGAAGTCCCCCTCACCCTTAACGAGCCAGTTCCTCAGGCGCTCGGACTCTTCGATCAGTTCGGGCTGTGGGGCAACCTCGGCGTCAGCCTGCTCGGCTTCACGGGGGCCATCTTCGTGCTGCAGCCCAATGGGACCGGCACGCCGGAGTTGTCGCTGATCGCCGGCCTGTCCGCCATCGTGCTCGGCACAATACTGGGCACGCTCGTAGTCGCGTTGAGCGGCGTCGCGGGCGCTCGCACCGGGGCGCCAGCTATGGTGCTGTTGCGCGGCCTCTTTGGCACAGAACTTTCCTACCTGCCAACCATCCTCAATATTGTGCAGTGCCTGGGCTGGGGTGTCTTCGAGCTCGTCACGATCGCTACGGCCGCTCACGTTGTGGTGCCCGCACTACCACGCTGGAGTTACGTGGTCCTGGCGGGCGTCATCACCGGTCTGCTCACACTTCGCCCCCTCGGCGCGATTCGCGTCCTTCGCCGCTTCGCCACGCCGGTGGTCGCCGTCGTCCTCGGCTATCTCTTGGTCGAACTCGTGCGCCATCGACTGCCCGCCCTTAATCACGGCACCTGGTCGGGCTACTGGGCCGCCACCGATACTGTCGTTGCGGTAGCCGTCTCGTTCGCTCCCTTGGCCGCGGACTACACCCGCCATTCGCGCTCTGAGCGAACGTCGTTCTGGGGCGTCTTCGTGGGCTACGGCGTCGCGCAGATACTCTGCTACGTCATCGGACTGGTGGCGCTGGTGACGGTCGCGCGCAACTCGTCGGACATCTACGGGGCGTTCATCGCTGTGCCCCTGGGCTCGCTCTGCTTCGCACTGCTCGCGACGCGCGAACTCGATCAATCCTTTGCCGACGTGTACTCGACCGCCGTGTCAATCCAGAACCTTCGTCCGCTGTTAGATCGCCGCGTACTGGCCCTGGGCATCGCCTCACTCGCCACGGTGCTGGCGCTGTGGACCAACATCGCCGACTACGAAAACTTCCTCGTGCTCATCGGATCGGTTTTCGTTCCGATGTCCGCCGTCTTCATTGTCGACTTCTTCGTGTTATCGCACGGAAGATGGAATCTGTCGTCTCGTGCACCTCGACGCCTCACGATGTTGGTGCCGTGGGCCGCGGGCTTCGTCGCGTACCAGTTGATCAACCCCGGCTACATCTCGTGGTGGGTCTCGCTGTGGACGAACGTTGACCGCCTCATCGACTTTCGAGCAGCGAGTTGGATGTCCGCGTCACTGTGCTCGTTCTTCGTGGCGGGGGTCGCGACGCTCGCGGGCGGTGGCGTCACCGGTATCACTCGCCGGCGTCGAGTCCGACGACACCACGCATGACCTCGACGCATCATTGGATGAGGAAGGACGAGACCTCTGCACGTCCAACCAGTGGACTCGTGCACGGAATGGGCCAAACGCTCGTCGAAGCGGACTGGCCCGCGCTCACTGACGACGAAGTGCGGGCCGTTCTTCGTCACTTCAATCGACACGAGGGAGTAGGCGTGACACGAGGATCCCTCGTTTCGTGGCGCAGTCCACGGCCAATGTCCGCCGCGGCTCTCGTTCACTGCGCGAACGAAACGGTCTTCGTGAAGCGTCATCACGTTGCGGTTCGCACACCGGAGCGATTGCGCGTTGAACACGAGTTCTCGAGTTACTTGCGAGCCCGGGGTCAGGCACTCCCCGCCGTCCTTCGATGCGCGAACGGAGACACGACAGTGCAAGACGGTGATTACCTTTACGAGGTCTGCGCGAGGGTCACCGGCGTAGACCTCTATTGTGACGTGCCGTCGTGGTACCCCTTCACCAGTCTCGGCCACGCCCGAGCGGCGGGTCGCGCGCTCGCGCGCTTTCATCGAGCCGCTAGAGACTTCTCGTTGCCGCCCACCGGGCCGGGGGTTCTCGCGAGCTCCAGCGCGATCGTCGCGTCCGCCGACCCGCTCGTCGAGCTTGAGCGCCTCATGGCCGCACGCCCGGGCCTCGCCCGGGCCGTGGCCCATCGCTCCTTTCTGGTGGACTTCACCCGTTACCACCTCCCCGCGATCGAGAAAGCCGCGCCGCTGCTGCGAGCACTCGTAGCGCAGTGGGGTCACGGCGACTGGCACCCCTCGAACCTGACCTGGAGTTCGACGAGCCCGAACGCCACCGTCGAGGAAGTATTCGACCTCGGTCTCTCGAATCGCACCTTCGCCGTGCACGACCTGGCAGTGGCGCTCGAGCGCAGCACTGTCGACTGGCTCGATCTGGCCGGGACCGGTCTCGTCACCGCGGACCTCGCATCCGTCGACGCACTGCTGGACGGGTACGAGGATGTGCAACCGCTCAACGAGGTTGAATGGGCCGCGCTCATCGAGGTGCTGCCGGTGGTTCACCTCGAATACGCGCTCTCCGAGGTTGAGTACTTCGCTGAGGTGATTTGCTCGCGGTCCAACGCGGACCTCGCCTACGATGGCTTCTTCATTGGCCATACTCGCTGGTTTGGGGAAGCGGCTGGGTCAGAGTTGCTTGAGCATCTGCAACGACGAATTGAAAGGTGCTGAGAATGCACTCCCGTGTCTAGGACAGCTGTTGACCAGTTGTGCCAACTCTTGTCCGGAGGGACTACGCCGCTGGCAAGTTGTTCTTCGACTATTGAGCAAGTCGCAGACCTCTAAGAAGTCCCTAATCGTGGAAGAGTACACGTAATGTTAACGGGTGCGTTTAAGTGATGACGGTTACGTAAGCGAGCAGTACCGCACGCTGGACAATCTTGAAACGAGAACGTCTGTCTGGCAGCTGGATCCTTCAGGTCAATCACCCCAAGATTTGGTGCTCAAGACACTTCGTGAAGTAGGCGCCAAAAAAGTGCTCGAAGTCGGGTCTGGTACTGGAGCTCTCGCCGCACGGATTGCGAAAGAAATCAATTGCGAAGTCGTTGCAACTGATTCCTCAGCGGCAATGGTGTCAGCGAGCCGTTCTCTTGGTGTGGCGGCGATCTTGGCAGATGTTCGCGAACTCCCGTTCGGTGACGAATCTTTCGATGCCGTAGTGGCAGCCTGGATGCTTTACCACGTCTCACCTTTGAACAAGGCTCTCGAAGAAATTGTGCGAGTCCTCCGACGGGGTGGTCGACTGGTGGCGATTACGAACGGACGTGATCATCTCGCGGAACTCTGGCGAGTAATTGAGACTGAGCATGATGAACCCGCCTTCAGTGTTGGGAACGGTGCAGCGATTCTGCAGGCGCACTTTGCATTTGTGGAGCAACACGACGTAGTCACGAGTGCGATATTCGATAGTCGAACCGCGGCGGCGGCTTATCTTCGAAGCCTCGAACACGCTGATCTCATCGAACGACTACCGCAGTCCGGTTGGCCGCTCTATGCGCGCGGAGCGACGACAGTACTCGTTGCGAGTGGAACAAAGTAAGTCGCCAATGTTTGGTGGCAATTCTGTTGATCAGGATCTCCGAGACAAGGTCGCCTGACTTCTTTGTTTGGGAACCGCCGCAGTCGTGAACTCATCGATGTGATAGTTATGTTCAATGCATTCCGATAGGCCGCCTAATTCACTTGTTCTCGAGGGCGCGGTATTGGCTTTGGACGTTGACGGGGTCACACTCGATTCATCTTTCGACAAGAACCCACATTGGATGACCGTTGTCAGTTCAAAGTTTGACATCGACGCCCATCTCCTGCGAACTGAACTCTTTGAACGTTCGTGGCCGGACGTGGTTCGAGGCCGGCAACCAATTGAAGTGGCGTTGGCGGAAGTCATCAACAAGATGGGTTGGACCGTGTCAGTAGAAGAAATTCTTGAGTGTTGGTTCGAGGCAGATTACTTCCTCGACAACGAAATGATTGAGGCAGTCATCGACTGGGCCAATCAAGGAGCACGCATCGTCCTTGCCACCGACCAAGAACATCGCAGAGCTGAATTTCTTAGAAGCCGGCTCGCAGATGTTCTTCCATTAAGCGGTTTCGTCTACTCCGGTGCTATTGGATACGTTAAGGAAGAACGAGAGTTTTACCCAGTTGCGGATGTTGAGTTTGGAACTTCTGAACGTGTTCAATCCGTGGTGTTTGTGGACGATCGAATTGAGAATATCGAAGTCGCCTGCAGGCACGGATGGCGAGGTTTCCAATTTGAGAATCAGGTTTCGTGGCGGCGGGACATCGATCACTTACTCCAAGAAGCGACCAGGGGACGGTAGATTGATTAGCCGCAACTGGAAGAGCACAGAAGTGGGAATTGCCGTCGATTGGGCGGGAGTGCTAGAGCACTCATGCCGTTGCGAAACGAGCGCGACTTCGTTGAATGGCGCGTATGCGTAGGTAGCGTCTGACTTGTATCCTCTGGTGCTCCGACGGCGTCAGTGTCCCGGAAGTCCGCCAATTGATTCGGCAGTAGACCCCGTTAATAAATGAGCTACAACTCCGCTACCGAAAATCGACGAAAATCCGGACGTTCGTGGGTTTGAGATCGTCTGAAGACGTCCACGCACATTCTCACGGCACCTTGGGAATGAATGATGGAGACGAAGTCACACCCACGAAGTAGCGGTATGACGAAAATGATGTTCTCTAAAGAAAAGCGGCATGCCCGACCATTCCCGCCGCGACAGTGGCGTTGGTGACCTCATCGATCAGTACGAAGCTGCCGGTCACTCGGTCTTCGCGGTAGTCGTCGACGACGAGCGCGTCGGCGGTGACCAGGGTCGCGAGCCCGATCTGATTCGTGGTCAAGGAGTTCGTGCCCACGATTTTGAGTGACTCGATGTCGATGAGTCCGTTAATAGCTTGAACGCGCACCGGGGTGGACTTCGTGGTGTGTTTTAAGCGGAGCCGTTGGCCACCGACGCTGAAGGGAAGTTCGCCGAACCAGCAGATCGTCGCTTCGAACTCTTTGGTCACCGTAGGCAGGGGAGCCGTCGCGATGAGGTCACCGCGCCCAGCGTCGGTTTCGTCAGCGAGGTCGAGATCGGCCGCGAGACCGACCGTCGCCTCGAGCCGAGACTCACCACCAAAGTTGATGGCTTTGATCGTTGTCTGGACTCCCGCGGGCAAAAGCGTCACGGCGTCACCGACGTGAAAAGCCTCACCACTCACCATGCCGGCGTACGTACGCCCGCCGCCGTTTTGGCGGAGCACCCACTGCACGGGCAGACGCGCGCCCTGAGCGGTCTCCCACGAGCCGGCTTCGGACGATTCCAATGCTTCGAGCACCGAAGGTCCTTCGTACCAAGGGGTGTTGATCGACCGTTCGACCACGTTGTCGCCCAACAGCGCCGACACGGGGATCGTCAACGCCGTGGAGAAGCCCAACTCGCGCGACACGGTGGCGATCTGATCGACGACGCGCTGGAAGGCAAGCTCGGACCAGTCCACCGTGTCCATCTTGTTCACCGCAACGATGATGGAGCGAACACCGAGGAGGGCCGCGATGCAGAGGTGGCGACGCGTCTGCTCCTTCAATCCGGACGCGACGTCGAGGACGACGAGCGCGAGGTCGGCGGTCGAGGCACCGGTCGCCATATTCCTCGTGTACGTGAGGTGGCCGGGACAGTCCGCGATGATGAACTTTCGCGTGGGGGTGGTCGCGTAGCGGTACGCGACGTCGATGGTGATGCCCTGCTCACGTTCAGCGCGGAGCCCGTCAGTGACGAAACTCAGGTCGAGGTCACCAATGCCGCGCTTCTCCGACGCGACGGCGACGGCGTCGAGTTGGTCGTCGAAGAGTTGGCGCGTGTCGACGAGCAGTCGACCGATCAACGTCGACTTACCGTCGTCGACTGATCCAATCGTCGCCAGGCGAAGAAGGTCCTTGGTCGCGACGTCCATCTAGAAGTAGCCCTCGCGTTTGCGGTCTTCCATGGCGGTCTCGGAGAATTTGTCGTCACCGCGCGTCGCGCCACGTTCCGACACGTTGGCGATCGCGACTTCGGCGATGATGGCGTCGAGGGTGCGCGCGTCGGAGATCACCGCGCCCGTGCAATTGGCGTCACCGACGGTGCGAAAGCGCACCGTCTTTCGAACGACGTCTTCATCTGGCTGCGGCTCCACGAAGGCGCCCACGGCGAGCCACATGCCGTCGCGAGATATCACGTCGCGCTCGTGCGCGTAGTAGATCGACGGCAGGTCCATCTCTTCGCGTCCGATGTACTGCCAGACGTCGAGTTCGGTCCAGTCCGACAGGGGAAAGGCGCGCACGTGTTCACCAGGGTTGACCTTGCCCTGGTAGAGCTGCCAGAGCTCGGGGCGTTGCTGACGTGGATCCCACTGGCCGAAGGCGTCGCGGAAACTGAGGATGCGTTCTTTGGCGCGAGCCTTGTCCTCGTCACGTCGAGCACCGCCGAACGCAGCGTCGAACTTGTTGTCGTTGACGGCGTCGAGCAGCGTCACGGTCTGGAGACGGTTGCGCGATCCAAGAAGACCGGGGTCGGCGACTTTTCCTTGGTCGATGGTGTCTTGGACTTTGGCGACGATGAGTCGCGCGCCCGCCGCTTCGACGGCACGGTCACGAAAGTCGAGCACCTCATCGAAGTTCTGGCCCGTGTCGATGTGAAGCACCGGGAACGGTAACTGTTGTGGCGCGAAAGCCTTCGCGGCCAAGTGGAGTAACACGGCAGAGTCCTTGCCACCGGAAAAGAGCAGAACCGGCCGTTCGCACTCGGCGACGACCTCTCGGAGAATAAAGAGGGCGTGCGACTCAAGAACGTCAAGATGGTCGGTGGCGTGAGGGGTGTGCAAGATTGTGGTCATGTTTCCGTGGAGTAATTGTATTCTAGTGATGCACTAGACAATCTAAGACTTCCGTGAGAATGGCCCTGATGACACCGACTTCCGACCTCTTAAGCGAACTCGAGGTGGTTGACGAGCGTTTCGAGCGTGCGACACCACTCGAGATCCTCCAGTGGACCTTTGATCGCTTCGACGACGACGTCGCGATGGCGTGCTCGTTCGAGGACGTGGCGCTCTTGCACATGGTGCACGAGCTTCGACCAGCGACGGAAATAATCTTCCTCGACACCGGCGGCCATTTTCAAGAGTCGCTCGACTTCGCCGATCGAATGACGAACGAGTGGTCGCTCAACGTGACGCGCACCGAGCCCGGTCCCGACGCCGCCGCGTCACCGTGCGGGAGTGCGAACTGCTGCGAACTGCGAAAGGTCGAGCCACTCGGTCGCGCGCTGGAGGGTCGCACGGCGTGGATCACGTCGGTCAAGCGCGTGGACGCTCCGTCGCGGGCATCGATGAAAACCCTGATGTGGGATGAGAAATTCGGTCTCGTGAAAGTGAACCCGTTGGCGACGTGGGGAGACGACGACGTCGCGTACTATCTCAAGAGTCACGACCTTCCCGAACACCCTCTCTGGGCGCAGGGTTACGCGTCGATCGGTTGCGCCGCGATGACATTCAAACCACAAGTCCCCGGCGATCGACGCTCAGGTCGATGGGTGGGACTCGACAAGGAAGAGTGCGGGCTTCACGAAGCCTGACGTATCCACCTAAATAACCAATAGCAACAGTAAATTTGTGGCAATGTCACCGCGACGCCCCCTGGAGCAAGTCGAATGCTGCTAATAGTCCTGGCCCTCTTCTGGGTCGCGCTATTGGCACCTATCGCAATTCGTCGACTCCGTGACGGTGGTACTGAAAAGTCCATCCTGTCCTTTCACGCCGAGCACGAGGTCCTCAGCCGTCAGGACTACTCGGTCGCGCCAGCGCACCGCCTCGACCAGCCCGACGAGCCCGTTCCCAGCGCTCATTTCTCAGAACGCAAGCCTCGTCTGACCGTTGTTCACGCTGACGACACCTTTGGCACACTCGAATCGCGATCCTCGTGGGACGAGTGGAGCGACGACTACGAGTACGACGACTCGGTGCGTCCGATCTCGTCCGTGACGAATCGCTACGCGAAGGCGTACTCGTCACGACCCGACGAGATCGTCGCGTCGCCCCCGTACGAAGCGCCGACACGGCGGCGCTCGATGAAGTCACAGCGGCGCATGATGTTCACTCGTCTCGTCCTCGCGGCGGTCGTGTTGACGCTGCTGGCGTTCGTCACCGGCAACACGTTGCTCTTCGACGTCGCGGCGCTGTCGATGATCGCCGTGGTCGTGTACGTCGCGTTGGCGTTCTACGCCGTGAGTCAGGGCTACTTGAACGACTCGTCACTTCCCATTCGGGTACCACAGCGTCGTCCACTCGCCACTATCCAACCCCTGTACGGTCGCGACGAGCCCGACGGCTACTCCGCGCAGTACGAAGACGAGTTCGAGTCAGAGTTTTACGAACCCGAAGCGGCTCAAGGCTGGGATCGTCAACCTCAGCGTCGCCGAGCGTTGGGCTAAACTGTTCACTTCTTCGGGGGTGTAGCTCAATTGGTAGAGCGCTACGTTCGCAATGTAGAGGCAGTGGGTTCGAATCCCATCACCTCCACCGAAAGGCGAAGGCCCGAGTAGATTGCGCTCTGTTGCAGGAACGTGGCGTGAGAGATGCCGAAATCGGGCAGACTGAGTCCATTGCAAGCAGTTCGAATTCGCACGAGAGGGAGATCCAATTGGTACGCAAAGCTGTCATTGCCGCGGCTGGTCTCGGGACCCGATTCCTCCCGCAGACCAAGGCCATGCCAAAGGAAATGCTGCCGATCCTCGACAAGCCGATCATTCAGTACATCGTCGAGGAGCTCGTAGAGGCCGGGATCGAGGACATCGTCATCGTGACCGGTTACCACAAGCGTTCGATCGAGGACCACTTCGCGGAGCCGAACCAGAAGCTTGTGGCCGCTCTAGAGGGTGCGAAAGAGAACCTTTTGAGGGAGGTCGAGAACATCGCCCTCCTAGCAAATTTTGCCTACATGCGGCAAAAGGGTCCAGACGGCAACGGCACGCCTCTGCTCAACGCTGCGCACTTAATCGGTGATGAGCCCTTCATCTACACCTTCGGGGACGACTTCATCCGCGCTACTCCCTCGCGGTTCAGCCAGATGGTCGCCCTCCACAAACGCACCGGCCTCGGCGTGTTGTCGTGTATTCGTGCGGATGGCGACGACGACTACAAGCGCTATGGGTACATAGGAGGCATGGAGATCGAGCCGGGTATCGTGAAGATCGAATCGATCGTCGAGAAGCCCGGCCGATCCTTTACGCCGTCGGATCTCGCGAGCGTGAGCAGCTACCTCTTCACGCCGACGATATTGGGGTGTCTCAGCGAGCGCGCCTCCGAACTTGGCCCTGGCGAGGAACTTTCGCTGCAGCATGCGATGCAGCGCTCGATCGACAACGGTAACTTCCTCCTCGGATATGAAATTGAGAATGCTCGTTACTTCGACACAGGAGACAAGCTCGAGTACTTGAAGACGATCATCGATCTTGGTCTTGAAGACGAGCGTCTCGGACCCGAGCTCCGGGCGCATCTCACCCAGTCGCTCGATTCACGAAATCCTTCGACGAATCGCCGCTAAGGGAACCTCCGGCGCGGGGAGTTGCCGCGGACGAAGTCGAAGTTGCAATTGCGGGGTGGCTTGAGGCAGCAAGGTTGAGTGGTCGATCGATACCAAAGCCGTCGGTACGGATGGCTCGGGCCTGAGGGCTTGTCGAGCGATTGATCACACTCCGGTCGGTCGTGCCTCTGTAACTGAGGGTGTGGCGTAGCTTCCTGGAACAGTGACTGCCAGAGGTCGGTTCTTATTGCGTGACTCAAGGTCCACCGAATCAGCGGTACGATCGTTTGTAACATTGATCGCCATCGCCCGGAAGTTCGGGGTAGGAGTGCGGCTCTGAGGAAGTCACAGCGTCCCGATACCATCGCGTTCAATGAAACCGAGCAGGCTCCTTCTTCGACTGTCGAGCGGAGCGGTTGCGAATGTTGACTTTTCGGATGCGCAACTTTTACTCGAAGCTCTTGGCTTCGAGTAAGTGAGAGTAACTGGCAGCCATCACGTCTACGCGCGAGTTGATATTCCCGAACAGTTGAACCTGCAGGATCGACGAGGTCAGGCGAAGCCATATCAACTTCGCCAGCTCATCGTTCTGGTGAAGCGGTATGATCTGACAATCGAGGAGAATAACTGATGCTTCCGGTCTATCCGATCAACGTGTTTTGGAGCGTAGAGGATGAAGCGTGGGTGGCAGACGTCCCTGATTTGACTTACTGCTCGTCGCTGGGCGACACGCCGCACGACGCCGTGGCCGAAGTCGAAGTTGCAATTGCGGGGTGGCTTGAGGCAGCAACGTCGAGTGGTCGATCGATACCAAAGCCGTCGGCGCGGATGGCTCGGGCCTGACGGCTCACCGAGCGATAGTTCACCATCAGGTCGGTTGGGTCGCTGCAACTGACGGTATCAAGTAGATTTCTGGATCGGTAACTACCAGAGGTCGGTTCTTATTGTGTGACTCAAGGTCGGCTCCGTAGCAGAAAAAGAACCGTGCATGAAGTACGAGATGCTGGCCTCGTTTGACCACCCGATTCACGGCCGAGGTAACGCGTGAGGGCCATGGTGTGTGGCAATGGGCCGCGACGTGATGTGGTCAGTCAGAGTGACGGTCGACAAGGCATTCAACAAGCTGAAGGAGCCGACCAAACGCCACTCAGCCGCGACGATGCCGACGGTACAGATGTTCAGCTTCGATGCTTCTGAATATCAGTGTTCCATACCACGATCGTCACTGTCCTTCTTGCGTGAACGTTCGAGGACTTGGCGAAGAATCGGGAGCACGGCACGGTCTTTTTCGCGGCCGGCTGCCTCTTTGGAGCGGATGACGTCGGCGAGTGCGGCGACGTAAATGGTCACGGTGTCTGTTATTTGCTCGCGAGTGGCCGATCGTCGCAAGTCGTCGTAACCCAGTGTGCCGTCTGGAAGAAGTGCAATGTCCAGACATCCGTGTTTTGTCACGAAGGTCCAAGTTGTGCCTTGCTCAAATAATCGCTCATCGAGTCGTATCGCTAATGGTTCTTCCCTATCCGGAATTCGAAGCTTGGCGTCGAGTTCTCTCAGCGCAGTTGAAAGCTTCGAGAAGTTTTCGCGAGTGCAAGCAGGCGTGACGTCGACATCACGAGTGACGTAGGGTGATCCACGCAGTTCGGCGGCGAGTCCGCCGATGACGATATAGAGAACCTGGTGACGCTCCAGCACTTCAAGGATTTCGTCGGGGTGATAGGGGACTATTTCAGCCATGGCGGCTGGACGCATGTTGCGTACGGCGTTCTTGGAATCGGACGCGGGCCATGAGATCGGCGAATCGTTCTGCTGGTGTCATCCGAAGATGTTGATCAATGATCGTCACGTTCGAATCGTCAAACTTGGACATGAAGAACGTGAGATCCAATCCGCACGCGCGCACCACGTCGCGTACGGTCTCAAGACTCGGTGATACCTCGTCGCGTTCCCATCTGGCTATCACGGACTGCGCTTTGCCGAGGCGTACGCCCAATTCGGTTTGCGTCAGTCCAGCGCGCAATCGAGCTTCCTTCATCAAGTCCCCACTTATCACCTGGCCATGATAGTACATATTTGCTATATTGAGACTTTCGTTGTTTGTTACTGCATTTGAGTCCTCTCGAGCGATATGTTTTCATCTCGGCATATCAGCGACTTGGTCCCTGCGCCCTTGCCATTGGCGTTCAGGTACGCACTACGATTGCTCGTTAAGGTTCGACGTGCAGAGCGTTGACGGACTGAACCGTGAGGAGACCGTCTGAAAACTCTTCTTTCTCGATCAGGCGGTTGGCTTTCACTGGCTGGCGCTCGAACTTCATGCGGCGCGCGGCCGTGCTTTCGAGTGATTGGGCATTGAAGTGAGTGGATCCAGCGACGACGAGTCCGAGGCGGCAGTCGGGGGCTCCTTCGAGCGGACTGCTGACGTCAGTCGTCACGACGAAGTGTCCAAACGTGGACGGATTCGTTCTGAGAAAAGGTCCGAACGTTACCAGCACACTCGTACGTCGGCCGCGTGGGCGGGCGTCGTCGTGGCGGTGCTGTTTGGCGTGGCACTCATCGTCTTCATCGCGCAGAACACGAGTGACGTGCGCATCAAATTCTTCTCCGCCTCCGGACACCTACCCATAGCCGTGGCGCTACTCGCCGCAGCCATGGCGGGCGCCATAGTGGTCGTCGGCGTGGGCGTGGGCCGAGTGGTGCAGCTTCGACTGAATCTGCGGCGCCAACGCCGCGCGTCGAACACTCAGGACGTCGTGGCTGCTGAGCCCAAGTCGAACGAGGGTCATGGCGTCGCGAAGAGCAGCGACGACGTCCAATAGATTGGCCGACCAGCGCTGGGCACTTACTCGGGTGCGCGGTCATCATTCGTTGTGCGGGTATTGCGACAAAAATGAGAAAAACATCATTACACCTCGTCCGGAACAGTAAAGAGAACGACAGAGATCTTGACTCCTTCCGCGAAGGAGATGAAAATCGCAGTCTGAATAAAGAAATCTCGATGTGATCTGCTGGGGGCCAGTCAGTGGCGGAACATTGTCATCTGAATGAAATATTGGTTGCCTGTATAATTATTAATTGGAAACCGATTTTCAGACTCGTTGACTTTGAACTTAATTCGGTCCTGAGAGCTGTGTGTCGTATGCGTACTAGCCCCGTAGTAACCCGTGCCTCTTTTTCGCAAGACTTCTTCAAGTTTCGTGGCTCGCGTCGTTCGGTTCATCGCTCCCGCGTTCGACTCGGTCTCGGCGCCTTCGTCACCGGCCTCCTCGCTCTCGTAACACTGTTCGCTTTCACGGGTGAGGTCGCCATGGCGGCGGCCACGCCCATCAATCTCGGTAGCGCCACGCCGTTCGCCGTACTTGCGGGCTCGACCGTCACGAACACCGGTTCTTCGGTGATCACCGGCAACGTCGGACTTTCCCCAGGCACCTCCATTACGGGCTTTCCGCCCGGGATCGTCCATGGCACCACGACCGCCGCCGACGCGTCGTCACTCGCCGCCCAGAACTCATCGACCGCGGCGTATCTGACCGCAGCGGGCGAGACTCCTTTTTCAACAGTGGCGGGCGGAACGTTGGGTGGCACGACGTTGGTGCCCGGCGTCTACCAGTCAGCGAGCGGTCTGGCCCTCAACGGGACCTTGACGCTCAATGGCGGTGGCGACGCCAGTGCGGTCTTCGTCTTTCAAGCGGGGTCCACGCTGACCACGGCCTCCGGCAGTTCGGTCGTCCTGATTGGCGGCGCGCAGGCGTGCAACGTCTTCTGGCAAGTGGGGAGTTCGGCGACCTTAGGAACGACGACGTCCTTCGTCGGCACGATTCTCGCGCAGACGTCAGTGACTTTGAATAACGGCGCAAGTGTGCAGGGTCGGTTGCTAGCCCAAACGGGCGCCGTCACCCTTAACAACAACACGATCAATGTGCCGACGTGCGCCTTGGCCACACCGACGACTACGACAACGACCGCGACGACCACGACAACGGCCGCAACGACCACACCGACCGTGACGACGCTGCCCGTCACCACCGGGACCACGGCAGGAACGAAGGCGCCCGCAAAGCGACGCACGACTCCTACGCTCCCCGCAAGTTCGACCATCATTCCTGTGGGTGCTCCGAAGACTGGTGAGGGCGGCACCGCGGGATCGGGTTCACCTCTCCTCGGCATTATTGGTCTCGGCGCCCTCGGCGTCGGGGTCGCGGCAACCTCGGTCGCGGTGCGTTCTCGTCGCCGCCACGAATAGTGGTGGACCGATGAACGCGCGCAGGACGTGAGCAGTCGTAGCGGTCGCCATCACCACGCATGGGTTTGGTGGAGTGTCGCTGCACTCGCTCTCAGCGTGGGCGCACTTTCGCTCGTGGCGACGTTGCCGACGAAGGATCCCAAAACGGTCGTGTTCGCTCACGTGACGTCGACCTCGAAGTTGACGACGAAGTTACCCGTCATTGCGAGATCACAACCGATCAGAATCACCATTCGTTCGATCGCCGTCAACGCGCAGGTCGGCACGCTCGGCTTACAGCCGGATCACCAAGTCATGGTGCCCACCAACACCCGCGTGGTTGGTTGGTATAAAGACGGACCGCCACCCGGACAGATTGGTTCGGCGGTCATCCTCGGCCACGTCGATTCAACAAAGGGACCCGGCGTCTTCTTCGACTTGAAGTCGCTCAAGGCTGGCGCTCGGATCAGCGTGGTTCTGAGGAACGGGACGGTGACGAACTTCTCCGTTACGAAAGTGGTCCAGTACTCCAAGTCGTCGTTCCCCGACCGGCTGGTCTATGGATCGCACGGCACGCGTTCGCTTCAGCTCGTCACCTGCGGTGGCACGTTCGATCACGCGACGGGACACTACGAATCCAACGTCGTGGTCTTCACCAACCTGGTGAGTGTTTCGATTCCGAAGGCGATCGTTCAGTCCTAGGAAGTGATCGAAAGTTGCCGTGAAGGCGACCGTCAACGCGACGAGGACATTCTTGCGTTGACCGCGAATCTAGGATTGGGTCACGTCCACGACAGCCCCCGATCTCGACGACGCGCGCAAGCGCTACCATTTCGCACTCGCGCCTGAGGACTACGAGCGTCTACCCTTCTACACCGCGCTCTTGCACGAACTCGAACACGACACGCTCGCGCTCGAACTTCTCGCGTCGGTACGGCTGGAACAACGCAATCCGATGCTGATTCTCGCGGCGCTGCAACTCGCCGGACTTCGAGATCACCCCGTCCTCGGGCCGATCTACGACACGGCGCGTCACGGTCACTTCGATGACGCGAAATGCGCGGCACGCACGGTGATCGAGGTCGTGCACGGAATGCCTGAACTCGTCCAACGTGAACTATGGCGATCGACGCAGACCAATGAACCGGGTCGAAGCGCGGTACTGCAAGTCCTCGTCGCCGAACTCGTTGGGATTTCGATCAAGGAGATCAACCTCATCGAAGTCGGGACGTCCGCGGGCATCAATCTCTGCTTCGACCAGTTCCCGGTGCGCACCCACGACGACGGCGCCCCCTTGACGTTGGTGTGCGAGGACTTAACACCCATCGATCGAACAAGAAAAATGCCCAGCGTAAAGTCGCGCGTCGGCATCGACCCTCATCCGCTCGATCTCAGCAACGAAGAGGATCGCCTTTGGCTTAAGGCATGTCTCTGGCCCGAAGAACGTCGACGTCACGAACGCCTTGACGCGATCGTGGCCGCGCGTCCTTCGTGGCCGAGCGTGACGGAACTCACTGGGACCGCACTCGAGCGACTCGACGACGCCTTTGATGTGAGTGACGCCAACACGTTGACGATTGTCGTGAACACGTGGGTCGCGTTTTACTTCACGCGCGACGATCAGCTCGCGTACTTCAACGAACTATCGCGACGTTGTCGCGAGAGCAACGTCGCGTGGATCTCGATGGAGTCAGCGATGGTGACGTGGCCCGGCGTGAGCATCGATGACGAAGTCCACCATCGCGGAGCGTCACAGATCGTGATGGCCACTCCGGGTTCCTCGCCGGCACATTGGGGATGGTGCCACGCGCACGGACGATGGCTCGAGCAAACTACAATCTCGTAGTTCTCTTCCAGAGGTCATTTCGACCCGTGGAGCAGCGCAAACGCGCGAAAAAATGGCCGCGCCGAAGGTGACTCCTGTGGGAAAGATGCGACTAAGTGGTTGGTATCTCTGTACATATGGTCGAAATTGGTGCATAAGTGAATCAATTCTGGGCATAAGTTTGTGATTTCCCTCTTCGCCCTTGGTGAGGGCAGAAATCTCTGGCAGAGTAACTCTCGTAGTTCACGTAGTACCTGCCAACGATTCTTCGAACCGCAAGGGGAGAGGGAAGTAGGGGGATGAGGGGCCTCGCAAGAGGATTGGATTCCTTCTGGCGGGCAGTGGAGTTCGGTCCACTGTTCGAAACTGGCGAATGACGTGAAGTGCCTGCCGTCAAAGATGTTCTGTCCGACACGGAACATAGTTGGCGTGCCTCGGAAACCCCGAGGGGCGGGTGAGTTTCGGCTCACTGGTCACTCGGGGTTTTCGGCCGTCCGGGGACTATTTCGCTCGACAACGAAGACGGACTACTCGAACCAGTACCGGCGAACCTCTTCTCCGTTGTCCTGGCAGAGAGTCTGACCTTCTTCTAACGGCACCGTCGACTCGTACGTGCCCCCGCAACTTTCGATGACCCGTCGCGATCCGGCGTTGCCGTCAAGGCACGTCACGAGGACGCGGTCTACTCCCTCGGCGCGAATCACGACGAGGGCCTGGCGCAACATCTCGCTCGCAAAGCCTTTCCTTCGGTGCGCGGGCACGACGGCGTAGCCGATGTGTCCTCCCGTCGTCGCCAAGAAATCGTTGAGTTCGAAACGTATCGAGACCCTGCCGACCAGTTCGCCGTCCACGTCCGCGACGAGCTGCACCGCTCGCACTTGATTTTCCGTGAGGTTCACGCCGCGGCGCTGGTCGTCGAGAGCTCGTAAGAAATCCGACCACGACATGACGGCGTTCCATCCAAGGAGGAAGTGAAAGTCCTCGCTAAGTATCGCTTCGTGCGCGTCGAGCGCCGAAGACTCGTCGTCGTGACGGTAAGGACGCAGACGTAATGCCATCGATTCAGCGTACCGTCGGTCCCCGATCCACTCAGTCGTTCACAATCTCCGGCGTCAACGAGCTCGCTCCGCGTCGGCGCAACCCGATACGACAAGCGCAAGTCCTTCGCGACGAACTACTCGATCTCGGCCATGGAGCGTGGAAAGTGTGTAGGCGTGAAATGAACGGCGCCCCCAGGTACCAACCACGGGAGAACCTTGACCTCGTACTTGCCTGCTCGAACCGCGGGGTCGGCCTTCTTTAACTCAAGGGCGACCTCGGGCGACACGTTGAGAATGGAAAGTCAACGAAAGTGACCGTCGATGAGCGGGCCGGCCGTTCGACGCCGGCAAGGGTCGACCGATGAGGGATTGGGTCGTTCTTCGTCCCGCGGATCTCGCGTCCTGTACGAGTCACGTCGCCGAAGCACTGGAATTCATGGCGGCCAAGAAGTAAAGAAATCTCGATGGACGGACCACACTCGCGCGACACGCGACGTCAGAACAGTGACTGCGGCTCCACGGGTTCAGTGAGTTCTGGTCCGTCGTTCTTCACCGATCCGACGGCCGTTCCCACGCCGTAGTGGGTGAGCGTTCCCTTGGGGGCGGGACGCAGCAGTTGCAAGCGCTCGTCGGGTCCGTAGTCGGCGACGTCCAGCCACGTCTCGACGTCGTCAGTACTGAGTACGACCGGCATGCGGTCGTGGATCTCGTCCATGTCGACGTTCGGCGTCGTGGTGATGATGGTGCACGTCGCGACGGGCTCGGCGCCTTCGTCCTCGGGATTGTGCCAGCGCTCGTAGAGCCCGGCGAGGAGCAGGGGATCGTCGTCGGTACGCGTGAAGAAGTTCGGTTGACGATTACGTCCGGGGCGATGATCCCACTCGTAAAACCCGTCGACGGGAATCACGCAAGGGCGTTTCGCGAAGGCGCTTCGAAACGAAGGTTTCTCGGCGACGGTCTCACCGCGTGCGTTGAAAAGTTTGTTACCGATCTTGGGATCCTTCGCCCAGCTCGGCACGAGTCCCCAGCGGTAGCGGTCGAGCACGCGCGCGCCGTCGTGCTCACTCACGCCGAAGAGACGACGTTGGGGTCCCACGTTCCAGCTGGGGTGTCCTTCGGGATCGAGGCCCGCGGCGAGGGCCGCGTCAAGGAACCGAGCCAGCCGGGCAGGCGGACTGAAGAGGGCGACACGACCACACATGGCTTCCAGTTTGCCGTGTTTTACTGGCGTTGGCGCGTGTAACGAGGAGTGGCTACTCTTACGAACATATGTTCGCTTTTTCACCACCTCGACCTCCCCTCTCCCCAGAGCTCCTCGCCGCCGTGCGCCCAGTTTCACTGGCGAAGAGTCGTACCGTGCCCCTCGGTGATCCGTGGCGCTCGCTCGTGCCCGACGCCGCATTACGTCGTGGTTCGACGGTGGTGGTCGAAGCACCGGTCGGTCTAGGGGGACTAAGTCTCGCCCTCAGTCTCTTGAGTGAGGCGAGCACGCAAGGCCACTGGGCGGCGGTCGTGGGCGTGGACGACCCCGGTGTCGTGGCGATGGTCGAACTCGGCGTCGACCTACGGCGTGTGCTTTTCGTCCCGCGACCGAGAGGGGCGTGGGCGGAGTCGGCGGCCGACCTTCTCGACGGCGTCGACCTCGTGCTCGTGCGACCACCCTCACGCGCCGGTCACGGCACCGCGCGTCGCTTGATGGACCGGGTACGTGAGCGCGGCACCGTGTTGATCGCGCTCAGTGAGCCACGCGCTCCCTGGCCGCTGCCGGCCGACCTCTCCTTTCGCGTGACCCAAGCCGAGTGGGTCGCCTCCTCACGCCTCGACGCGCGATACCTCACCGTGCGCGTGAGTGGTCGCGGCGAAGCAATCCGCGGTGGCGAGCACGTGGTGGTGGTGCCGAATCGTCGCGGCCGCGCCGAGGCGAGCTGATGGAGCAACTCCTCGCCATCTGGGTGGAGTCGCTCTCGCTCGAACAGCCCGACGGTTCGACACTGCGCGACACGATCGTGTTGCTCGACGCGTTGAGCGTGCTCTGTCCCTTCACCGAGGTGGTGCGCCTCGGTCTCTACGTGTTGCCGTTGCGCGGGCCGAGTCGATTCTTCGGTGGCGACGATGCCGTTCTTCGTGCGGTGCGCCAGAGCGTGCTCGACGTCGTGGGCACCGAGCCCAAGCTCGGCGTCGCCGAAGGGCTGTTCTGCGCGGAGCTCGCGGCGCACCGCGAGCTCATCGTGCCGCGGGGTTCGAGTGACGTGTTTCGCCGCGCGCAACCCCTCGACGTGTTGGGGCGTAAGGACCTCGCGACCACGTGTCAGCGTTTGGGGCTGCACACGCTGGGTGCCTTCGCCGATCTCGATCACGCGCGCGTGGCGGAGCGTTTCAACAAGCACGCCCTCGCGTTGCATCGGGTGGCGCGCGGCGAACTCTCCGAGACGGAAGGTCAGCGCGACCTGCGTCTCGCGCGGCGTCTCGCGCAGCTGCGCGGTGAGGAGGATCTCTTCGAAGAGCAACAGGGTTTCTTCGGTCAGCGCGGGGCTGGTGACGATCGAGCCGACGCCGCCGCGCATCGGGTGCGTCGGCGTCTCGGTGCGGAAGGCATCGTGGTGGCCGCGTTGCGCGGGGGACGCGGACCCGAGGACCGGGCCACGCTCGTACCCTGGGGCTCGCCGACGACGAACGTCCGTGACCTCGCGCCGTGGCCCGGACAGCTCGCGGCGCCCTCACCGGCGACCACGTTGGTCCACCCGGTGCCGCTCCAACTGCGTGACGCGGCGAATCGTCCCGTCGTGTTGAGTACGCGCGGCACCCTGAGCGCGGAGCCCACCGCCGTGATCTTCTCCTCGCCCCTTCGCCGCGAGATCATCTGGCACGCGGGTCCCTGGCCGCTGGTGGAGCGCTGGTGGTCGCGTCATCGCCGCCGCGCGCATCTGCAGATGGTGCTCGCGAGTGGCGAGGCGCTCTTGGTAGTGGCGGAGTCGAGTCGGTGGTGGCTCGTTGGAATCTATGACTGATGGCGATCTACGGAGAACTGCACGCCCACTCGGGCTTTAGCTTCTTAGACGGCGCGAGCGACCCCGAAGAGCTGGTCGTCGAAGCGAGCCGTCTCGGTCTGTCGGGCCTCACCCTGTGCGATCACGACGGCCTCTACGGCGTGGTGCGCTTCGCCGAGGCGGCGCGCGCGCTCGGACTCGCGAGCGTCTTTGGCAGTGAGGTCACGCTCGACGGACGCGACGATCGCGTGGGCGTGTCGGATCCCTCGGGAGAGCACCTCGTGTTGTTGGCCCGTTCACCCGCGGGCTACGCCCGACTTTCGCGGATGCTCGCGCTCGCGCACCTCGAACGCGGCGAGAAGGGGGCGCCACGCTTCACGCTCGACGACGTCGCGGACGCGGCGCACGAGTGGCTGGTGTTGACGGGGTGTCGCAAGGGACCACTGACGCGCGCGTTACTGGACGAAGGTCCGCGCGCCGCGCAGCGCGCCCTGGCGCGACTCATCGAACGCTTCGGTCGTGAGAACGTGGCCGTCGAGATCTGGGACCACGGCGCGCCCGACGACGTCGCGCGTAACGACGTCCTGGCCGAACTCGCGGTGTACGCCGACGTCGCGCTCGTCGCGACGAACAACGTGCACTACGCCACGCCACGCGACTTCCCGCGGGCCAACGTGCTCTCGGCGATTCGCGCCCGCAAGAGCCTCGAAGAGATGGAGGGTTGGCTCAGTGCGTCACCGTCCGCGCACCTTCGAAGTGACGCCGAGCAACGTCGCCGTTTCGCGCGTTGGCCCGGGGTCGTCGACCGAGCCGGTGAACTCGTGAGTGAACTGGCCTTCGACCTTCGTCTCGTGGCACCGAACCTGCCCGCGTTCGTAACCCCCGAGGGGCACGACGAGCAGAGCTACCTCGAAGAGATCGTCGCGGTCGGTGCCACGCGTCGCTACGGGTCGCGCGGCGCCGAGCGCGTCGAGGGCGCGTGGCGTCAGATCGATCACGAGCTCGGCGTCATCAAGACCCTCGGGTTCGCCGGCTACTTTCTCACCGTCTGGGACATCACCGAGTTTTGTCGCACCAACAACATCTACTGCCAGGGACGAGGCTCGGCCGCGAACTCGGCGGTGTGTTACTCGCTCGGCATCACCAACGCCGACGCCGTCGCGCTCAACTTGTTCTTCGAGCGCTTTCTCTCGCCGGCGCGCGACGGGCCGCCCGACATCGACGTCGACATTGAGTCGGGTCGGCGTGAAGAGGTGATCCAGTACGTCTTTACGCGCTACGGACGGCACCACGCCGCCCAAGTGGCGGCCGTGATCACCTACCGGTCGCGTTCGGCGTTGCGCGACGTGGCGAGGGCGCTCGGCCACAGCGAAGAGGAGGCCAACTTCTTTCGCGATCACGTCAACCGAGCGACCATGAGCGCCACCGACGCCGAGGTGCCCCAACTTCTGCTCACGATGGCCGGTGAACTCTTGGACCGGCCGCGTCACCTCGGCATCCACTCCGCGGGCATGGTGCTCTGCGACCGACCGGTACTCGAGGTCTGTCCCGTCGAGTGGGGGCGCATGCCCGGACGCAGCGTGCTGCAGTGGGACAAGGACGACTGCGCGGCGATCGGTCTCGTGAAGTTCGATCTCCTCGGACTCGGGATGCTCGAAGCGTTGCACCGGGCCGTCGACGCCGTCGAGGCCTTTCACGGGGTCGCGCTCGATCTCGCGACGCTGCCCCAAGACGACGCGGTCTACGACCTGCTCTGCGAGGCGGACACCGTGGGCGTCTTCCAGGTGGAGTCGCGCGCGCAGATGGCGACGCTGCCGCGCGTGCAGCCGCGCTGCTTCTACGACCTCGTCATCGAGGTGGCCCTCATCCGTCCCGGTCCCATCCAAGGGCACGCGGTGAACCCCTACATCCGCCGTCGTCGCGGCGACGAGCCCGTGACCTACCTGCACCCCCGACTCGAGCCGATCCTTCACCGAACGCTCGGCGTGCCGCTCTTTCAAGAGCAACTGATGGAGATGGCCGTCGCCGTGGCGGGCTTCTCACCGGCCGAGGCCGACGAACTTCGCCAAGCCATGGCCGCCAAGCGCTCTGAGCTTCGCATGTTGAAACTGAAGAGTCGCTTCTACGCCGGTATGCAGGAGAACGGCATCAGCGGGGCCGCGGCCGATCAACTCTTCGACGCGTTGGCGGCCTTCGCGAACTTCGGTTTCCCCGAGTCGCACTCGGTCTCCTTCGCTCACCTCGTCTACTGCTCGGCGTGGATCAAGGTTCACTACCCGGCCGCGTTTCTCATCTCGTTGCTGAACGCCCAGCCCATGGGTTTTTGGTCGACGCAGAGTCTCGTCGCCGACGCCCAACGCCACGGCGTCCACGTGGTGCGTCCCGACGTGAACGCCTCGGGCATGGGTGCCACGCTGGAAGGGGACCGGGAGAGTCCCCTCGTGCGTCTCGGTCTCGGTGACGTTCGATCGATCGGGAGTGAACTCGCGGAACGGGTGGTCACGGGCGCCCCGTGGCAGAGCAGCACCGACCTCGTTCGTCGCGCCGGTCTCCAACAGCACCACCTTGAAGCGCTCGCCGCTGCGGGCGCTCTCGACAGCTTTGGTTCGAGCCGACGCGCGCTGACCTGGTCGGCGGGCGCCGCGGCGCAGTCGCTACCCGACCGACTGCCCGGTGTGGTGACGGGACTCGTCGCCCCGCCGCTGCCGATGGTGAGTGAGATGGAGCGCGTCGCCGACGATCTCTGGTCGATGGGTCTCACGACCGAAGCGACGGCAATGGAACTCGTGCGCCCGTCGCTCAACGAACGTGGGGTCACGCGCGCAAGTGCCCTCTTCGCGGTGGAGAGTAATCGCGTCCTCGTGGCCGGCGTCGTGACGCACCGTCAGCAACCCGAGACGGCGAACGGCGCGGTCTTCGTCAACCTCGAAGACGAGACCGGCCACGTGAACGTGATCTTCTCCAAGGGCGCGTGGGCCCGGTGGGGCAGCGTGGCGAGTCACAAGCCGGCGTTGGTGATTCGAGGTTCGCTCGAACGTGGTCAGGGCGTCGTGACGCTTTCGGCCGAGTACGTTGAACCGCTTATGCTGGGATCGGTGGCACCATCGCGTGACTGGCGCTGAGCACCACCAACTAACGCCGAACTCAAGGTCAGTTGAACGAAGACGAGCAATAGTCGACTTCCGATGTTCCAATTCGTGCGAGACCGTTGTGCTTCGTGAAGGTGCGTGAGATTAGTAGAGAACTTGAGCGCGACGGTTGGGTGCAGGTTCGCCACAGGGGAAGCCATCGTCACTATCACCACGCAACGAAGCCCGGCACCGTGACCGCCCCGGCGCGATGGGGGACGACCTACATCGAGAGCTTTTCAGTAGCAGTATGAGGCAGGTGGGATTGAAACGGAGAAGGCGATGATTGAATACGCAATCGTGATTGAACGCTCTCCGAACAACTATGGGGCATGGGTGCCCGATCTCGATGGTTGCGTCTCGACAGGCAAAGCAATCGAGGAAGTCAAAGTGAACATCGCCGAGGCCATCGAAATGCACATCGAGGTCATGCGCGAGCACGGAGAGATGGTGCCGCCTCCAGTGGCACAAGTTGCGGTAATTCAGGTTGCTTCGTAGACCCGCGTTCTAACAGACCGGAGACGAATTCTTGCCTCTGCTTAGGAATGCTCCGACGCAATGACTTCGTTCCAAAAGTTTCGAGTCGGAGCGATAGCGGGATTAGTCGTAGCGACATGCCCTAGGTCCGCGACGGTAGCGTCATCATCGTGGGTCAAAACCCAAACCCAATTTTGCAAGAGCTGCTTGATGAAGAGCTCGGAGGCGAACCAACAACAGTTCGTGGACTAACGAATCACCTTCCAATGGCGTTGGTGGCGAAGGAGCGTCTGGGCGCGGATCCCGAAGAACTCGTTCGATTCGCAGCTGCGTACTCCACGCGAATAGCTCCCATTCATGACTCAGAAAACCGACTCGACGAAAAATCGTGGCGGTCGGCGATTGGCCGGAAGGGTGCAGCCGCCGATCTCAGAAGCTACTTCGTGCGATTGATTACCGAGGTGGGCCCAGATGAAGCGTTGCGAACACATCTGCCCGCGCTCCTTCCGGGTGTTGGAGGTGCGGCGTTCCACGGCGTCATCCGGCTCTCCTACGCTATTGAAGTTTCGTCGCCCTCACGAATTGCGGCTGGCTTGGCCTACCTCGCCGAAGTGGGGAGCCCACTTGGTCCGTTGGTGCCCGGACAAGTCACGACACAAGATCCGTTAGAAGTGTTGGCCGACTTGTCGAAGTCATCGGACTGGCTTGAGCCTCCGCCAAAGAAAACTATTGACGAAGAGATGCGCATCGTTGCGCAAAACGAACTCTTCAGCCAAGTCGTCTCGTCACTCGAAATTGTTGATGACGCTGAAACGAGATTGGCTGAAGCGGCACTTCAGGTCTATGCCTCGAGCAACGATTTCACGGCGCTTCACGGAGTGACCGGCCTGGCCGCAATCTTTTCGATACGTCCCTGGATCGAAGACGACGTACTCGTGAGCCGTTTTGCGTTTCAGGCTCTTGTCGCCGCGTACCTGTCAATTGGTGCTCCACCACTTTGGTCGCATGACAGACTCGACCAATTCGTAGATTCCAATGAAAGTGACCCCAACGAGGTAAGAGCGGTCGCCGCGTTCAGTGATGACGAACATGTCTCAAAGCTCGTTTACACGGCGCATCGATCATGGGAACGGACAGACAACCCCCTCTACCTTGCGGTTGCTGCCCGGAAGGCACCTTTAATTTCTTGACTTCAAATTCGAATCTCTTTGATTCGCTTCAGCGAACCAGCGTCAAACGAACGCGCATGGCTTCAACAGTGAAGAGCCGTCTCAGGTCACCTGACGGCGCTCGCCTAGAGACGGATTATTAAAGCCCTACTCTTCGTTCTTCGTCACCAACGACTCAAAGTTCTCGTAGAGACTCGGTTCGTAGTACGTCGGATGCGGTGGCGTTGACCAGGTCGCGTCGGTGGTCAACATCTTCATAAGTGCCTCGACGTCACCTCGGTCGATGGCGTCAGCGTATTGACGCGCGAGTTCTAACACTCGCTTGTCCCCAAGACTTTGAAGTTCCGCGTGTTGACTCTCGTGCGCCAGACGATCAGCGATACCCGCGCCCTCGTTGCAGCGAACTATTGACCGCGGCAACGCTCATGTCGAGTACTTCGGCTACCTCAAGAGCGGAAAACCTCAACGCTTCAAACAAAATGGACACCGCGCGTTGACGGGGAGGTAGATACTGAATGGCCGCAATGAAGGCGAGCTCGAGGCTCTCTCTTGCTTCGTAGCGCGCCTCGGTAGAGTGCCCGTCGTGGACGAGACGATCGGGATACGGCTCGATCGCTGAGCGTCGTAGCGACGGCGGATTCTGAAGTTCTCGACCTCGCTAATTGACGAAGGCGAATTCGGGACGCTCACCGGCTCCGATCTCCTCGCGAACGAGCATCTGCGCGATGGGCAGGTCGTCAGCGTGGGTCACTCCGATGCAGCGCGACTTCGTGGTCATCACGTCAAAGCGAAGTGGTGTCCGGTGGAGAATCTGTCCGACGAAGGTCGAGAGTTGGATCTCCTTCTCTTCCTCGAAGTCGTGCTGTTCGAGAGCCTGGTGCATGAGTGGAAGAATTCCGGGCTGGAAGCCCCAGAGGTTCATCGATACCGTCGTCTGGGGGTGCAGGATCGCCGGCTCGAGTCCGTCGTCGGCGAAGTAGCCGTCCAACGTCGCGGACACGTTGCGACGCTCCACGATCTCTGTCAAATGGCCGTTCACGACGACGCACGTTCCCCTAGAGACAGGAAGCTCTCCAACGAGCGCGCGTTCGAGGTCGAAGCCCACGAGACAGTTGTTCGTACTCGTGGTGAGGTGTTCACCCAAGTGGAGAAATGATTCGCGACCGTAGAGGTCGTCGGCGTTGGAGACCCCAAAGGGTTGCGTGAGGTCGAGGGTATCCTCGGCCGCGAGCACGGCACTCACCGTGCCACGAAGTTCGGTCTGGTACGTGAACGAGACGCGCCGACCCTTGGGCCAGTTCGCCGCGACGTGCTCTTGAATCTCGGGCCCGGTGTCAGGGTTGATCACGATCACGATGTCATCGAATCCCGCGGCGTACGCGTCCGACGCGATGAGGTCAATGACGCCCTCGCCGTGCAGGCCCACGGGCGCGAGCTGCTTCACGCCGCCGTAACGACGCGCGCGACCGGCCGCCAAGATGACGAGGGACGGCCCGCTCATTTTGACCACCGCACGACGGCCGAGGCCCAGGTCATGCCGGCGCCAAAGCCGGTGAAAAGGGCGTAGTCGCCCTTGTGGACGCGGTCGTTCTTTCTTGCGTCGTAGAACGCGAGGGGGATGGACGCGCTCGACGTGTTGCCGTAACGGTCGAGGACCACGACGGCCCGGTCCATGTCGACGTTGAGTCGTTGGCAGGCGGCTTGGATGATGCGGACGTTGGCCTGGTGGGGGATGACCAGACTGAGATCGTCCGACGTGATGCCAGCCATGGCCATCGCCTTTTCGGCCGAGTCGACCACCACGCGCACCGCGCGGCGAAAGACCTCTGCGCCGTCCATCTGGAAGAAGCCCTCGTGTTCACAGGTCAACAGGTCGGCGTCGGCGCCTTCGGCGCCAAGGGAGAAGGACAGGAGGTCGTTCTCCGTGGGGTCGTACTCGAGCACCGTCGCCCCCGCGCCGTCGGCGAGCAGGACCGCCATGTTGCGATCACTCCAGTCGACCCAGCGCGAGAGGTTCTCCGAGCCGATCACGAGGACGCGCTTGTTTCCGGTCTCGAGGAGGCCGTACGCGGTGCGAACGGCGTACATGAAGCCACTGCAGGCCGCGTTCAGGTCCATGGCCGGGCAACTCAGTCCCATCTCGTGGGCGATCAACACAGCCGTGGCGGGCGCTATGCGATCAGGCGTGGTCGTGGCGAGGATCAAGAAGTCGATGTTCTCGGGTTCGACCCCAGCGTCTTCGAGCGCACGATTGCCGGCGATCACGCCAAGACTCTTCGCCGTGCCGCCGATACGACGCTCCTTGATGCCCGTGCGCTCTTGAATCCAAACGTCGTTGGTGTCGAGCGTCAATGAAAGTTCGTCGTTGGTGACGATGCGGTCTGGTACGGCCGTACCCCAACCAATAAAACGAGCACCCATGTCTCAGCCCTTTCGTTGGCCAGTCATCCGCCCAGTCTAGGGGGTGGGTCTAGAGGGGCGAAGGTGCCGGTAATACCTGCAAAGTACAGCGCGCGACGCAGATCAATCGGTCGTCGTCGTCGCGAAGCTCGATACCCCACACGTGCACGCTGCGACCTTTACGAAACGGTGTCGCGGTCGCCGTGAGCATGCCCGAACTCATGGCGCGCAAGTGCGAACAGTTGAGTTCGGTGCCAACGACGATCTGATCGGGTCCCACGCTGACGGCGCCCCCGATCGACGCGGCGCCTTCGGCGAGTAGCGCCGACACGCCGCCGTGCAAGATGCCGTAGGGCTGGTGCACCTTCGGTCCCACCTCGACGCGCATGACAACCTTGTCCGGCGTGGCGAGTACGACTTCGACGCCGAGTTGATCGTTCACGTTGGGTCGCTGCGGGATCTTGTCGAACACGTTGTCGCTCATAGGCGCAGTTTATGAGCCGGTAGCCTTCCTCTATGACTCGACGAGTGGACTTACGCAGTGACACGGTGACCCAGCCGACGCCCGCGATGCGTGAGGCGATGGCGAACGCCGTCGTCGGAGACGACGGCTACGGCGAAGACCCTACGATCAACGAACTCGAACAGCGATTCGCCGAACTCGTCGACAAGGAGGCAGCCGTCTTCGTCGTCTCGGGCGTCATGGCCAATCAAATTGCGTTGCGCGTGCTGGCCCGACCGGGTGACGTGATCGTCGCCGGGCGCTCCCAACACCTCGTGAGCTTCGAGATGGGCGCCGCGGCACGTAATTCGTCCGTGCAGTTCGCCACCGTCGACGACACGAATGGTTCGCTCGAACTCGCCGACGTGCTCGAGTTGATTGACGCTGAAGGTGACCACCAGCCTCACGTGTCGATGGTCACGGTCGAGAACACCCACATGCTCTCGGGCGGAACGCCCTGGGACGTCGAAGACCTTCGCCGGCTCGCCGGGGCGATTGGTGAGCGATCACTGCACCTCGACGGCGCGCGACTCTTCAACGCCGTCATCGCCACGGGCACGAGCGCCGCGGCGTACTCGGCGCCCGCGACGACCGTGATGACGTGTCTGTCGAAGGGGCTCTGCGCGCCCGTGGGCTCGCTGCTCGCGGGACCAGCGTCGGTGATGGCACAGGCGCGCGTCGAGCGCAAGCGCCTCGGTGGCGCGATGCGTCAAGCCGGTTTCTTGGCCGCCGCGGGTCTCGTCGCCCTCGACACCATGGTCGAGCGACTGAGCGAGGACCACGCGCGGGCGCGCCGACTCGCTGAACTCTTCGCCGCCTCGTTTCCCGAGTCGAACTACGACCCCACGACGTGTCGAACCAACATCGTGTCGTTCAATCACCCCCAGGCCCGTCAGATCGTCGAAGAGCTATCGAACCTCGGCGTTGACGGCGGGACCGTCGCGCCGAAACGCGCGCGCTTCGTCACTCACGCGGGCGTGAGTGACGAAGACGTCGACTTCGTCGGCGACGTGCTCGCGCGATTCGTCCCTTCGAATCGCTGAATAGGTCGCGCTTCGTTCGCGTGACGTTCACCCGATTCACGGTGGAGACGCTTCGTTCGAAGCGGTAGCCTTAGGGGGTTCTAATGGCTTTGTATGACCGAAATTCTGCACCTCTCTACTTTCCTGCGCCGTCCGATCTTCGACTCCGACGGTGACAGAATCGGACGCGTCCAAGACCTGGTCGCGCGTCTCGGCGACGATCCACACCCGCCCATCGTGGGCGCCGTCATTCGCATCGAAGGGCGCAACCTCTTCGTTTCGATAAAGAAGATCGGTGGCCTCGCTCAGGGTCGCATGACCTTCGAGGGTCGAAGGGTCGACCTCCGTCGTTTCGAGCGTCGACCGGGTGAGCTCTTGCTCGCCGAGGACCTCCTCGCGCGCCATCTCATCAACTTGGTTCGGGGTCGCATCATCATCGCCAACGAGATCGAGATCGCCGAGATCGACGGACGCTGGGAAGTCGCCGGTGTCGACCCCGGTCGCCGGTCGTTCCTGCGTCGCGTCCTCGGACACAAGATCGGCTCGCACGTGCAGACCGACGCCATCGTGGACTTCGCTTCTATCGAGCCGTTCGTTTCGCACGTCCCGACCGCGCGACTTCGCATTCCGTATCGCAAACTCGCCAAGCTCCACCCCGCGCAGATCGCCGACCTCGTTGAACAGGCGAGTCACGAAGAAGGCGAGGAGATCATCGAGGCCGTGGGACTCGACCGCGAGCTCGAGGCCGACGTGTTCGAAGAGCTCGACACGACCCACCAGTTGGAGTTCTTGGAATCGCGCAGCGACGCCGAGGCCGCGCGTCTTTTGTCACGAATGGAGCCCGACAACGCGGCCGACCTCATTACGGAGATCGACCAAGAGCGCCGTCTGCCGATCCTCGAACTCTTGCCGACCATGCAACAGACCAAAGTTCGCCAGCTTCTCTCGTACAACGCGGATACGGCGGGCGGCATGATGAATCCGGACTTCGTCTCCGTTCCCGCCACGGCAACCGTCGCCGACGCGCTCGACGCCATTCGAACGTCGAGCGTTCCCGCGGAGTCATTGCAGGCGGTCTTCGTGCTTGACGACAGCGGTCAACCCATCGGCGCCGCCTCCATCGCGCCGCTCGTTCGTGCGCGACCAAATGAGTTGGCCCTCAGTGTCGCGAAGACCCACATGGCCCACGTGCACCCGCAGTGGGACCTACACCAAGTCTCACGAAAAATGAGTGACTTCAACTTGACCGTGTTACCGGTGCTCGACAGCGAGCACGCCAAGATGATCGGCGTGGTGACAGTGGATGACCTGCTCGAAGAGCTCCTGCCCCAGGGCTGGCGCGCCGAGTTCGGCATGGGCGCGGTGGAGGAGTAATGATCCGCGTCAACCAAGGTCACGTTCTAAGGGGGTCTCCCTGAAACCCCCTAGTACCAGCCGTGAGGCATCAGACGTACCGACACAACTTCGCCCGTACTTAGAGGAGAGCGCCTAGCCCCCTTTAGCTTCCGCGTGGTTGTTTCGCATAGCGACCACAACGAGACGAAAGGAGGTGGAGCGTGCAGCGCAACAAGTCGAAAGTAACGCCAATCAACCGCGTGTTGACTACCGATACGAGCCATGGCGTCGCTCCACTCTCGACGTCTCCCTCGCGCCCAACGTCGCCCGCGTACAACGTTCGCGTCGCCACGCTCGCGTCGTCCTCGTGGACTAGCCGTGGATCATCAAGTGGCGTACGTGCGCTTCTTCGCGGTTGCTCGAGGGAACCCGAGGGGCGTGGCCATGGCTGAGAAGAACCCACACCTCGATCCCGCCTCCGCGGTGCTGGACGAGGCCCACGTCGGCGACATTCAAGGTGCTTTCGGCACCATTGGACAACACGACGTCGGCGCTCGCACGTCGATGAAGGCTCGCCTCCTTACGATGCTCGCCATCATGGGACCGGGTCTCATCGTCATGGTGGGCGACAACGACGCCGGCGGCGTTGCGACGTACGCCCAAGCTGGTCAGAACTTTGGCCTGACACTTCTCTGGACACTCCCTCTCCTCATTCCCGTACTGGTCGTCAATCAGGAGATGGTGGTTCGGCTGGGGGCCGTGACGGGTGTGGGTCACGCTCGACTGATCAACGAACGGTTCGGGAAGTTTTGGGGTGCCTTCTCGGTGGGCGACCTCTTCGTACTCAACTTCCTCACGATCGCCACGGAGTTCATTGGCGTCAGTCTGGCCCTTGGCTACTTCGGCGTCAGTGAGTACATCTCCGTGCCCCTCGCGGCGCTGGGTCTCATCTTGATGACGGCGTCGGGAAGCTTCCGACGGTGGGAACGCTTCATGTTCGTGTTCATCTTCGCGAACTTCCTCGTCATCCCTCTCGCCGTCTTTCGTCACCCGACGATTCAACCTTTCCTTCACGGTCTCGTGACGCCCGGGGTCAAGGGGGGATTCAACTCCACGTCTGTCCTGTTGATCATGGCCATCGTCGGTACCACCGTGGCGCCCTGGCAACTTTTCTTCCAGCAGTCGAACATCGTGGACAAGCGCATCACCCCACGGTGGATCAACTACGAACGACTCGACACCGTCCTCGGATCGATCATCACCGTCTTCGCCGCGGCCGTTTTGATGGCGGTCGTCGCCATCGCGTTCGGCAAGACGCCGTTGGCCGGTCACTTCGTCAACGCGGGGGCAGTTTCCAATGGCTTGAAGAAGTACGTAGGCACGGCCGCCGGGACCCTGTTCGCGATCATCCTCTTGAACGCGTCGATCATCGGCGCTGCCTCGGTGACACTCGCGACGTCGTACGCGTTCGGGGACATGTTCGGCGCCAAGCACTCGTTGCACCGCAGCTGGCGAGACGCCAAGTTCTTCTACAGCGTCTTCTCGGCCATGGTGATCGGCGCCGCGGGCATCGTCATCATTCCTCACGCGCCACTCGGGCTCATCACGACGAGCGTGCAGGCGCTGGCGGGCGTCCTCTTGCCCAGTGCCACCGTCTTTCTGCTGCTTCTGTGCAACGACAAAGAGGTCCTCGGCCCCTGGATCAACAAGTTGTGGCTCAACATCGTGGCGAGCGTGATCGTCTCGATCCTGCTCATGATGTCGCTGGTACTCATGATCACGACGCTCTTTTCGACGATCGACGTCCGGACCCTCGCGGTCACGTTGGGCGTCGCGCTGCTCGTCGCCTACGTCGTCAGCGGCGTCGTTCTCTATCGAACTCGTTCGCGTCGAGTGGCGATGTCGCCGGACCTCTTGCGCAGTCGCTCGTCGTGGCGAATGCCGTCAATCAGTCTGCTGAGTCGACCCAAGTGGTCGCGCGGTCGACTGTTCCTGATGTACCTCCTTCGTGGCTACCTCGTCGTCGCGGTGATCATGCTGATCGTGAAGGGACTTCAGTTGGGATTTCACAAGTGAGCCTCGACGTCCCACGCAGTGCCGACGAAGGTCGCGCAGCGTCGTTACAGCCAACTCGTAGTCTCTTCTGATGAGTTCTCTCCCCACGCTCGTGTGCGTGCACGCCCACCCCGACGACGAGGCCTTTTTCGGCGCCGGGGCCAGCGCGCACTACGCGGCACTCGGTCACCGCGTGGTCCTGATCACTTGCACCTACGGGCAGCTGGGCATCGACCTCGCGCGCCGTCCTGGCAACGAAGCGCAGCACGATTCCTTAGCGACGAAGATCGTTCGAGCGGGTGAACTGCAGCGCGCAGCAGCGTTGCTCGGCATCGCTCGCGTCGTCACCCTGGGCTTCGAGGACTCGGGTATGAAGGGCTGGCCCGAGAACGACCATCCGAACGCCTTCATCAACGTCGACGTCGACGCGGTCGCCGGGACGATCGCCACGATCTTCGACCAAGAACGAGCTGCCGTCGTAGTTACCTACGACGAGAACGGCTTCTACGGTCACCCCGATCACGTCCAGGCCAACGTGGTGACCCGTCGCGCCCTCGATTTCTCCTCGAGCGTCGAGCGCCTGTACTACCCAGTGGTGCCTCGAGGCGTCATCACGAAGTTCGTCGCGGGTGCGAAGGACCTCGATCTGTCGATGCCCGCGTGGGTGCTCGACGCCGGTACGAACATCCCGGACGAACTCGTAGCGACGACGATGGACGTGAGCGCCTACGCGAAACTGAAGCAAGAGGCCATGGCGGCACACGCCTCTCAAGTCGACAACGGGGACCTCGTTCGAATGAACGAAGAACTCTTTACACTGCTCTTTGGTACTGAGTACTACCAGCGCGCCTGGAGTCGCCACGCGGCGACGGGCGACGGTGCCGATCTCTTTGGAGGACTGTAATGGGACTTACTTTCTTAGCGGTGCACGCTCACCCCGACGACGAGGCGAGCTCGACGGGCGGTCTCTACCGCCTCCTCGCTGACCAGGGCGTGCGCACGGTGCTCGTGACGTGCACTAACGGCGAGTGCGGTGACGCGCTCGACGGCGCGAAGCCCGACGCCGATCACCACGATGGTGATGAAGTGGCCAAGATCCGCGCCGTCGAACTGGACAACGCCGTGAAGATCCTCGGCATCGACCGACTGGTGCGACTGGGCTACCGGGATTCGGGGATGAAGGGCTGGCCCCAGAACGATGACCCCGAATCCTTCTGGGCGACGCCCGTCGACGAAGCCGCGAAGCGACTCGCCGAGGTCTTGCTCGAAGAGCGCCCCCAGGTCGTCATGACCTACAACGCCTACGGCTTCTACGGTCACCCGGACCACATCCAAGCCCACCGCGTGACGATGGCGGCCCTCGAACTGCTCGACTACGAGCCAACGCTGTACTTCAACGCGATTCCGGACTCGGTGATGGCGATCATGAGTGCGCGATGGGAGCAAGAAGAGCGCGAGAAGCGGGCCGCCGACGAAGCGAAGGGCGTCGTGCGCACGCTCGAGCCTGAAGTGAGCGAAGAGGATCGAGTGCAGATGGGGACGCCCGACGAACTCGTCGACGTGGCCGTCGACGTGAGTTCGGTGAATGACGCCAAGTTCGACGCGTTGGCCGCGCACCACTCGCAGATCGCCGAATCCTTTTGGATGAAGATGGGCCGCGACCAATTCAAAGAGGCCATGCGCACCGAGTGGTTCGTACGCGTGACGAATCCCCTGGACGTGTCGGGGCCTTCGAACGACATCTTCGCCGGTTACCGCTAACTCACGACTTTCGTCCAACAGAGCGTCCGTGGCGCGAGAACGTACCGGTCTCTTGATGATCCCTCGCTAGAACAACCACGCTGGATACGTTGGCGCGTTGATCCTCGTCGATCGAAGCGCTAGTGGTCCGTTAATGAAATAACTAAGGGGACTAAAGTGGGTTCATGACTCACTCCCTGGCCGCGCCACCTCTGCCCATAACCGACGACGAGCGATCA
>Ga0208589_1000145_pt1 | contig 33860 bp, 28 predicted proteins | sample NGESurshal092012_2_FD_184486 | JGI IMG/M metagenome (GOLD analysis project Ga0208589, IMG submission 184486) | Arctic peat soil microbial communities from Barrow, Alaska - NGEE Surface sample F53-2 shallow-092012 (SPAdes) | ecosystem: Environmental > Terrestrial > Soil > Wetlands > Peat ...
TCCGCTTCCCCCCACTTCGTGGATAATGCCCCCCAATGACTCGCACCCTCGCCACCTGTCGCCCGCGCACGCCCGCCGTCCTCCGCGTCGCCTTCATCGCGTTCGCCCTCACAGGCCTCGCACTCATCGCCGGCTCCGCTTACTCCAGCCGCGGCGCGCTCAGCAGCCGCTTCTGGCAGCCCACTCCCTGCACGATCCTCTCCAGCACCGTCAAAATGCAAAACGACGAAAACGGCCCCGGCTACGGTCTGGCCATCGAATACCAATACCAATTCAACGGACGCACCTACACCTCCAATCGCTTCGGCTTCACACAAGACTACGTCGAGAGTTTCGAAACCCGCCAGGAGATGGCCGACCATTTCAAGCCCGGAACCACCACCACCTGTTACGTCGATCCCAATCACCCCCAGTCCGCCGCCATCGACCGCACCATTGGCGGCCTCATCATGATCGCCGGCTTTGGCGCCTGGGCCGCCATCATGGGAATCACGGGCCTGATCCTGACGCCGATCTTCGAACGGCGGCGACTTCGCAAACGACAAAGCGAAATGAAGGCGCAGAGAGTTTGAAGTTTTCAGTGTTCAGTTTTCAGCTCAGGCTCCCCCCGTCCTAGCTGAAAACTGAAAACTGAAAACTGAAAACTCGATTCCATCGCCGAAAACGTACCGCATCCCACTTTCATGCCCGCGCTGCTAAACCATCTTCTCCTCACGCTGCGGCTCAACTTCCGCTCAAAGATGCCCATTATTTACGGCTACCTTGTCCCCATTCTTTTCCTCATCGGATTCGCCGCCGTCTTCCGATCCTCGCAGCCGCCCGTGATCGCGGAACTGGGACAGATTTTAACAATCACAATATTAGGCGGCTGCTGCTTCGGCATGCCCACTGCCATGGTCGCGGAGCGCGAGCGCGGCATCTGGCGGCGCTACCGGCTCCTGCCGCTGGGAACGGGCGCCCTCGTCCTCAGCAACCTGGCCGCGAGAATCGTTCTCGTGGCCAGTGCCGCGGCGATCCAAATCATCCTCGCCGTCCTGATTTATAAAATGCCCCTTCCCGCCCATCCGTTGCAACTGATCCTCGCGTTCGCACTGGTCACCTCGGCATTTTTGGGCATAGGCCTGATCGTCACGTCGCTGGCCGAAACCGTCCCCGCCGTCCAGGCGCTCGGCCAGGCGATCTTCCTCCCCATGATTCTGATCGGCGGCGTAGGCGTCCCCCTCGCCGCCCTGCCCCGCTGGGCGCAAATCGCCGCCGGCTTCACGCCGGGCCGCTACTCCGTCGAAGTCATGGACGCCGCCATCACCGGCAACGGCCTCCCATCCGCTTTCTGGAGCAGCGCGTCGCTCGCCGTCATCGCTGCCGCTTCTTGCGCCGCCGGCGCCGCCCTCTTCCGCTGGGACCCATCTCAAAAGTTCCGCAAAAAACAATTGCTGTTTCTCGCCGCCGCCCTCGCGGCATGGGCGTTGGTCGGCGTCGCAACCAATTCCGTCGCCGGCTCAACCCATCTCCCCCGACCCAACGGCCAGCCAACGACAACCCTCTCCGACGCCCAAATCAACGCCATCACCTACGATAACCTCCCCGACGACAACAGCATGATTACACCCCTGATTGAATCCGAAACCGACATTGCTCCCGATATACGGCATTGGATGACAGGCTTTCGCGTCACGCTCTCCAATTGGGGCCCCGGCAACCAAGGCTCCGATCTCGACCGCACGCGAAATCTCCTCAATCTCGCGGCGGTCGCCGACCTCGCTCACTTCGAATACGAAGCCGAATCGCCATTTGTAATTTTCGAGAAGCTTCGCGCCGACATTCCAAAACCAAGATTGGAGCAGTCGCTGGCTTACACGATCCTGCACCCAAACGAAGGCCCGGTTCTGCTCGACGCCCCGATACTAAGCCTCGATCCCCAAAGCGAATCCGATGTCCGCGAACGCTCCGCCCTTTATGCAAAAAAGTTTCTCGGCCGATTGCTTGGAAAATTGGGTTGACGATTGCGCGCATTCCGGTTGGAATGTGTGCGGCCCAGCCTTTGGTCAGGTTGAGCCATCCCAGGTTCGGTAGGACAGGTCGGAAGGACAGGTCTGCATGGTCGTTGAAGGGCTGAACGCCATCCAGGAAAAATTCGGGTACATCCCCGAGCAGGAGCTGTACGAACTCGCCGCCCGCCTCGGCAAGCCGGTCTACGAGGTGCACGGCGTAGCCACCTTCTACCCGCTCTACCGCCTCCAGCCGCCGCCCAAGGCCTCCATCCTCGTCTGCACGGATCTCTGTTGTCATATGAAACACGCTGAAGGCCTCCTTGAAGAAGCGCGCGCCATGGCCGGCGATGACAAAGACATCGAAGTGAAGAATTGCTCCTGTCTGGGCCAATGTGACGGCGCCCCCGCCGCGATGATCAACGATCATCCCTACGCCGGCAAACCCCCTGAAGAGATGAAAATTCTCTTCCGTCAGGCAATGGCCGGCCAGGCACTTGAGCACCAGCATTTCCACCCCGTCAAAGGCCCCTTCCGCAGTGACCCCTACGCTAATCCAAAGGAAAACTACGGCGCCCTCAAGGCACTGCTGGAAAGTAAGGATTACCCCGGCGTCGTCGAAAAAATCAAGCTCGCCAACCTCCGCGGCATGGGCGGGGCAGGCTCCCCGGCCTTTAGGAAATGGGATACCGTCCAGAAGGCCAAGACCGACAAGAAATACATCGTCTGCAACGCCGACGAAAGCGAAGTCGGCACCTTCAAAGACCGTGAAATTATGCGGGCCTTGCCCCATCTCCTCGTCGAGGCCATGACCATCGCCGGCATGACTGTCGGCTCCGACAAGGGCTACATCTACATCCGCCACGAATATCACGACCAGGTCGTCATCCTCCGCAAGGAAATCGAACGCGCCCGCTCCATGAACGCCATGGGCGACAACATCTTCGGCAGCGGCCGAAATTTCGATCTTGAAGTATTCGTCAGTCCCGGCGGCTACGTTCAGGGCGAAGAAACCGCCCTTCTCGAAGCCATTGAAGGCCGCCGCGGCCAGCCGCGAAACAAAGAGCGCGATGTGGGCCTCATCCGCGGCGTCCCCGCCTTCACCGGCCTCTTCGGCAAGCCGACGATTATTAATAACGTCGAAACCTTCGCTTACATCCCCGCGATCCTGCTCAAAGGCCCGCAATGGTTCAAGGATCAGGGCAAGAATGGCTGCCACGGCCTCAAATGGGTTGGAATTGGCGGCGACGTCAACAAGCCCGGCGTCTTTGAAATCAGCATGGGGGATACCTACACCGACGTCATCAAAATGGCCGGTGGTATGCGCGGCGGCCTGAAGCTCAAAGCCCTCTGCCCCTCCGGCCCCACCGGCGGTTTCGTCCCGGCTGCCTTCGCCGATTACCCCATGGATTTCAAAATCTGGGGCCCCAAGGGCGAGCCGATGAACGATTGGGCCAAGGCCGGCGGATTTGCCGCCGTCGGATCAGCCGCCATCGTCGTACTCGCCGAGGATCGCTGTCTGGTCGATGCCGCATTGAATTACACCCGTTTCTACCGCAATGAATCCTGCGGCAAGTGCGTCCCCTGCCGCGTGGGCAGCCAGAAAATCGTGGATATCATCGCCGGCATCACCGTCGGCACCGCCCGCCCGAGCGACATCGCCGAGATCGACCGCCTCTCCATGACGCTCGATCTCACCAGCATCTGCGGACTCGGGCAGGTCGTTTCCAGCCCGTTTCAGTCGGTCCTCAAATATTTCCGGCAGGAAGTCGACGATCATCTAAAGAACAAAGCCTGCCCCTCGGGAATCTGTTTCCAGAAAATCGTGGGCGCAGTCGAGAACACCAACAAGCAAATGTCAGGCGCCGGCAACGGAAAAAAAGTCAGGTAATCCGATTTGCCAATAGATTGGCCTTGCCATCGTGATGAAACTGCCCTGGTGACGGATTTGAGAGTGTGACGGATTTCGTAAGGTGATGAAACATGCCTGAAACCGCGACGACGACCAGTACCAAGACGGTAACGCTGCAGATCGACGGACAAACTGTCACCGTCCCCGAGCACACCACCATCTGGGAAGCTGCGCGCCGCACCGGCATTGTCATTCCCGCCCTCTGCCACAAGGAAGACCTCAATCCCGTCGCCGTCTGCCGCGTCTGCGTCGTCGATGTCCTCGACAACGGCAACGGCCGCGCCGAAGGCCTCCTGCCCGCCTCCTGTTCACGTGAGTGCGTGGACAAGATGAAGGTCCAGACCAACACCGAACGCGCCGAAACCACCCGCAAAACTCTCGTAGAAATGCTTGTCGCCGAGCATCCCCACCCCTGCACGCGCCATGAACGCGATCACGACTGCGAACTCGAGCTGCTCGGCGAAAAATACAAAATCCTCGAACCGATCTACACCCCCCGAAATTATTCCAAGGGCAAGGACCCCTCCAACTTCTCCATCGCCATCGACCACAGTGCCTGCATCCTTTGCGACCGCTGTGTGCGAGCCTGTACAGATGTCGCCAATAACAAAGTCATCGGCCGCATGGGCAAGGGCAACCTCACCAGCATCAGCTTCGACGACAACAAGCCCATGGGCCAGAGCAGTTGTGTCAATTGCGGCTGGTGCATGGTCTCCTGCCCCACCGGCGCCATCACTTACAGCGGCGGCGTCGGCGCCAAGCTCCCCATCGGCCAGTTGCTGCCGGTCGAAGAACTCAAACTCTTCCCCATCTTCGCCAAGGTATCCAGCCAGTTTCTCGAGCGCTGCGGCGGCGCCGTCGTTCGCCGCGAGTACAAAAAGGGCGAACTGATCTGCCGCCAGGGCGAATTCGGCTCCACCGCCTTTTACATCATCAGCGGCACTCTCGACATCTTCCTCGAAACCGACCTGTCGCACGTCCGTACCAAGGCCGAAAGCGGCGGCCTCTTTAAGAAAGTCACCAGCCTCCTCAAGCCGCGTCACGAAGACGGCCGCAAGGAAGAAGGCGACAAACGCTACATCCCGATCGACGGCAGCGTCGATCTCGATTACAACAAACCCATCGCCCAGGTCGGCCAGGGCGAGTTGATCGGCGAAGCCGCCTGCATCAACCTCCAGCCGCGCTCCGCGACCGTGCGTGCCGCCACCGAAAAAGTTGTCGTGCTGGAGATGCTGCGAAACGTTCTCGACATTCTCCGCCGCCAGAAGGCCTTCCGCGCGGAAATGGAACGCAAATACCGCGACCGCGCCCTCGACAATCATCTTCGCAGCGTCCCCATTTTCCGCGACCTGTCCAGCGAATTCATCTCCTACCTGCGCGAGCGCGTGCAACTCGTCAGCTACGAACCCGGCACCACCATCTTCCATCAGGGCGACACCGCCGACGCCTTCTACCTCATTCGCATGGGTCATGTGAAAGTCGTCGAGAACTACGCCGACGGCCAGAGCATGGTGCTCTCTTACCTCTCGCGCAGCCAGTTCTTCGGCGAGATCGGTTTGCTCGGCAACGTGCAGCGCACGGCCACCTGTCAGGCCATCGACCACGTCGAGGCCGTCCGTATCGGCCGCGAAGAATTCGAGGAGATGACCAAGCAGTTCCCCGCCATCAAGGGCCGCCTCCAGCAGGTCGCCGACGAACGCCTCGAAGCCAACCAGACGCGCGGCACCAAGCTCCGCACGCTCTCGCTCCCCCAATACATCGAGCAGGGTTTGTTCCAGGCCCAGAGCCTCCTGATTCTCGACCTGGAAAAATGCACCCGCTGCGACGAATGCGTCCGGGCCTGTGCCCAGGCTCATAACGGCGTCACCCGCCTTATCCGCGACGGCATGCGCTTCGACCGCTTCCTCGTCACCACAAGCTGCCGAAGCTGCCGCGACCCGTATTGCATGGTCGGCTGCCCCGTCGGTTCCATCCGCCGCAAGCACGATTTGCAAATCATCATCGAGGACCATTGCGTCGGCTGTGGCCGCTGCGCCCAGCAGTGCCCCTACGGAAACATCGCCATGCACGAATTTGAGATCGCCTTCACCGATCTCTCCACCGGACAAAAAGTGAAGAAGAAGCAGCCCAAGGCCACGGTGTGCGATCTGTGCGACGATCAATGCCTGGGCGAAAACGAAGAACCCAGTTGCGTCTACGCCTGCCCGCACGACGCGGCTCATCGCGTGGATGGCCAATCCTTCTTCGAGTCGCTGCTTTCAAGCAATTCGGATAACCAAGGGAGCTAGAGACCTGTGCGGATCAATCGAGACAGCCGCGGATGGATCGTCATCTGCCTCCTCATTCTCGCCGGCGCAACCGCCATCTATTACCCCTATTGGCGCGCCAGCCAGAAGGGCGGCGGCGTCTCCGGCGGCTCGTGGGAAGGCATTATTTACGGCTCGGTCGGCTCGGCGATGATGCTCTTCGCCATGCTGCTCGGCGCGAAAAAACGCGTCCGCACCCTTCGCATCGGCCGCGCTTATCACTGGATGCAGGGGCACGTCTGGTTCGGCTTGCTGGCCTACCCCGTCATTCTCTTCCACTGCGGCTTCGTCTGGGGTGGCCCCATGACGCAGATTCTCATGTGGCTCTTCACCATCGTCGTTCTCAGCGGCATCATCGGCATCATTCTCCAGCAATACCTGCCCGGCCGCATCGTCCGTGAAGTGAAATACGAAACCATCTACGAGCAGATCGATCACGTCGTGGTTCAGCTTCAGGAAGAGGCCGACGCCATCGTCCGCGGAGCCGTTGGGCGCGGCGGCGACGAGGCCTTCGAAGTCGAAAGCCGCCCCGCCGGCGGTAAAACCTCAACTCTCGCCGACGCCGGGCTGGTCGGCGCCAAGACGATGATGGATTTCTACGGCAGCCATGTAAAGCCGTACCTCGGCCGCGTCATCCCCCCGAAGACCATGCTCAGCACCGAGGCGGCCGCCCGCGTCGCATTTGATCATATTCGTTCATCGCTGCCGCTGACCATGCAGGAACCGTTCAACGACCTCGCCGCCATCGTCGAAGAACGCCGCCAGCTTTCGACCCAAAAGCACATGCATCACCTGTTGCACGGCTGGCTCATCGTGCATGTGCCCCTGAGCTACGGACTCATGCTGCTGGCCACCATTCACGCAATCCAGGCGCTGCGATATGTCTCGCCCCACTGGGTGCTGTTCCATTGAACCTGAATCCGGAGAATTTAGATTTGAAATCTGAAATCCCAGTTTTGAAATCTGAAATCTGAAATCTGCTTATAACTCTCGGTCAGTAAACCGAATCATCGAACTCTCAAATCGGAAAGGACCCGACTATGGCCCAGGCTGATGCAAAAAAGGAACTTGAAAACAAAGCGGTCAACACCATCCGGTGTCTGGCGGCGGACGCGGTCCAGGCCGCCAAGAGCGGCCACCCCGGCACGCCCATGGCAATGGCTCCCGTCGCCTACCAGCTCTGGAACCACCACATGCGGTTTGACCCCAACGACACCATCTGGCCCAACCGCGACCGCTTCGTCCTCTCCATGGGCCACGCCTCCATGCTCCTCTACTCCATGCTCCACCTCGCCCAGGTGAAGGCCGTCAACTCCAAATACGAAACCGTCGGCGAAGTTTCCGTCAAGCTAGACGACATCAAAAAGTTCCGCCAGCTCGACAGCAAATGCCCCGGCCACCCCGAATATCGCTGGACCAGCGGCGTCGAAACCACCACCGGCCCCCTCGGCCAGGGCTTCGCCACCAGCGTCGGCATGGCCATCGCCGCCAAGTGGATGGGCGGCACTTACAACAGGCCCGGCTTCGAGATGTTCAACTACCGCATCTTCGCCCTCGGCGGCGACGGTTGCATGATGGAAGGCGCCAGCTCTGAAGCCGCGTCTCTCGCCGGCCATCTCAAGCTCGATAACCTCTGCTGGATTTACGACAACAACAAGATCAGCATCGAAGGCAACACCGACTGGTCCTTCGGCGACGACGTGGCCACCCGCTTCATCTCCTACGGCTGGAATGTCACCCGCGTCGGCGACGCCAATGATCTTGAAATGCTCAAGCGCGCCTTCGACAACGCCGGCAAAACCCCCGGCCGCCCCACCCTCATCATCGTCGACAGCCACATCGCCTACGGCGCCCCCACTCTCGAAGGCTCCCACAAGGCCCACGGCGCTCCCCTCGGCGATCCTGAAATCGAAGGCGCCAAGGCCTTCTACGGTTTTCCCCCCAAGGAAAAATTCTACGTCCCCGACGGCGTCTACGACCTCTTCAAGGACAACATGGCCAAGCGCGGCGGCGAAGCCCGCGCCGCGTGGATGAAAAAGTACGAGGAGTACGCCGTCAAGTTCCCGGACCTCGCCAAGCAACTCCTCCAAATTCAACGCCGCGAGCTTCCCGACGGCTGGGAAAAAGCCCTGCCTGTCTACCCGACCGACGCCAAGGGCAAAGCCGGCCGACAGGTCTCCGGCGAAGTCCTCAACGCACTCGCCAAAGCAGTACCCTGGCTCATCGGCGGCTCCGCTGACCTTTCCCCCTCCACCCTCACCCGCCTCGGCGCCACCAGCGACAAGGACGGCAACCCCTTCGGCGATTTCGGCCCCGACGGCAGCTTCGTCAATGAACACGGCCCCAAGCCTCTCACATGGTCCGGCCGCAATCTCCACTTCGGCGTCCGCGAACTCGCCATGGGCGCCTGCCTCAACGGCATGGCTCTCACCAAAGTCCGCCCCTTCGGCAGCGGCTTCTTCGTCTTCAGTGATTTCTCGCGTCCGACGATTCGCCTCGCCTCGCTGATGGAAATCCCCATCATCTTCATCTTCACCCATGACTCCATCGGCGTCGGCGAAGACGGCCCCACTCACCAGCCCATCGAGCACATGGCCAGCCTCCGCGCGATTCCAGGATTGATCACCATGCGTCCCGGCGACGCCAACGAAGTCAGCGAAGCCTGGCGTGTGATCATGAAGTTGCAGCATCACCCCGTGGTGCTCGTCCTCTCCCGTCAGGAAATGCCGACGATCGACCGCACCAAGTACGCTCCCGCGTCCGGCGTGGCCAAGGGCGCATACGTTCTCGGCGATGCCGCCGGCGGCAAGCCCGATGTCATCCTCATCGGCACCGGCACCGAACTCGGCCTCTGCGTCTCGGCCTACGAGAAGCTCACCGCCGAAGGTGTAAAAGCCCGCGTCGTCAGCATGCCAAGCTGGGAACTCTTCGAGGAACAGGACGAGGCCTACCGCCAAAGCGTCTTCCCCGAATCCGTGAAGGCCCGCGTGAGCGTTGAAGCAGCCGGCACATTCGGCTGGCACAAATACGTCGGCGAGCACGGCGCGACCGTCGGCATGAAAACCTTCGGCGCATCCGCCCCCCTGTCCGAGCTAAGCAAGAAGTTCGGCTTCAGCACCGAAGCGGTCGTAGCCGCCGCCAAAGCGCAAATCGCCGCGAAAAAGTAATTTCGCGTTAACGCGTAAAAAGGGAAATCCCCCTAAGAAGCCTCCGGATTGCTATCCGGAGGCTTTTTCATTTCTGCCCCCGCTGTCGAACCACCGTCCGATCTTCCCGCGATTTCGCGATCTTTGGAATACAATTCAACCCACGGAGGGCAAAGAGTTCACAGAAAAAAGCAGTGCCAATACACACTACGCTTTCAATGAAAATGCACTAGCCGAGTTGTGCTTGCGCGAATTCAATTTTGCCATCTGAAGTACCGATCAGAACGGCACAAAATCATCGTTCGCCGTCGCGGTCACGACTTCCGTCATGCCGCCGCGGACGGAGAATTGCCCTGTCACCGTCATCCGGCGCGGCTTCAGCGCCCAGACCAGATCATCGAGAATCGCGTTGATCGCGGCCTCAAAGAAAATCCCCTTGTCGCGGTAGGCCAAAAAATAGAGCTTGAGGCTTTTCATCTCGACGCAGCGGTCGCCGGGGACATACTCGATGGTAATCGTGGCGAAATCGGGCTGGCCGGTCACGGGGCAGACGCTGGTGAACTCAGGGAATACCAGCTTGATCTCATAATCCCGTTCGGTGCGCGGGTTAACGAACCAGTCGAGAATCACTCGCGGTTTGGCGATCTGAGACCTGCTCAAAACTGATTTGCGGCCGAGATGTCGAGAGGTATGAGGCATTACCACCCATTCTCTAGTTTGAAAACTCCCATAGACGATCGCACGACAACATTGCCCGGTTAGCCGCCGCCCTTGGGCGGCGCTTCGCAAACCCCAGCCAAACACAGCTCAAAACAAAGTCCTCACGGATTCGCCGTCGGCACATTCGGATTGGCCGCGCCACCCTTGCCGAAATCCACATCCAGCGGCGTGATAACCGTTCGCGCGACATCGAAAATTGCGTCGCCATCAATTCCGAGCACCGGCTCGCTGCTGGTTGCGCCGGGATCGTAGAACGTGATAGAGACCGGCGGTCCTGACTTGCGGGTGAGGGTCACGAAAAATGTCTTGCGGCCGGTCGTGGTCGGACTGGTCGGCAAGTACTTGTCCGCCCGCAGCGAACTGAAAGCCGCCAGCGCCGCATCCACCTTCGTGTCATCGGCGTCCACCGGAGGCTTATCGCTGCCGACCATCTGCCACACCGACGGCGGCGGCTTGACGGGTTCGGTCGTGGCGACGGCCTGCGTGAACGGGCCGGTTGTAGGCTGCGTGGACGCCAACGTCGTCGGGCCTGTCGTCGGCACGGTCGTCGGCACCGGCGGGCCAGCAATCACGCTGACTTTTTCCGGCGGACGCCTCACCAGATCAATGTCATAGGTAATCGAACCCAGCGCGATCGGCTGAGTCGGCAGCGGCCGGTTCTTCGCGATCCGGATTTCGGTCACATCGGATGGATCAATGCGGGCGACGGTCTTGTCGCGCAAATCGAGCGGGCCTTTCAAGATCGCATCCATCGTGTCTTTTGGCAGTGTGGCCAGCACACCGGGCGGTGTGATGCGAGCCCAGACATTTTTTCCGACCAGCGAATCCAATGCGCCAAATTCCACAGTCGCGCTGGGCACGGGCTGCGTCGAGGGAGGCTGCGTGGGCGGCTGCGCGGAGATCGTGACGGTTGCCTGCGGCGTGCCGATCAATAGCGACGCATTGGCGGTGGCGTCGGCAAAGCCGGTCGCCTGCGCGTTGTTCACGGCCGATATCAAATCCTGCACCACCGACTGCTCCGCGGGGAGCGTGGTTGGGCGCGTGCCGGGGAGCGAGATTTCCCAGTTGCCGGCCACCTTTGAAATCGTGAGCGGATCAACCGGTCGCTGAATTGAAATCCAATTCGCAGTCGTTGCATCGACATTCACCATACGCGTCAGTCGCAGTTTTTGGGCTGTGGTATCCAGCTTGTCGAGTAGGTCGGCGGCGATGACCTGCGCGGTGTCCTTGCCTTCAATGCGAACATACAACTCATTGCCGGCCTTCTCGACGCGGCCCACATCAAGGCGGACGGATTTGGCGCCGGCTTCCAGATCAACCGTGAACTGCGGGGTATCCAGGCCGTAATCGGCGCCGTTGCCGGTAATGGGAATCTGCGCGGTGCTGGTCGAGGCAACGAGCGTGTCGAGCAGATCGGAGACTTTCATGCCGTCGGCGTAAGCCGTGATCGGCTCGGAAATTTTCCAATCGGATTGAGCGGGGCTGATTCCGGCGTTGGCGCTCCCCTCGAGGGTCTTGCGCTCAAGCACGATTCGTTTGCCGTCCGCGGGGGTGATCGTCAGCTTGTTGATGTCGTTGGAGGTGAGGTCGAAGACTTTGGTCAGGCTGGTATTGGTTCGTGACGGGGCGTTGGGGCCGGAGGTAAACATCACATACGCGCCAACGAGCAAGAGGCAAACGAGCAGGATAAGTGTGGTGCGGAAATTCATGGCGGTTGAGGAAAAGTGTTATTTGTTTTTTAATCCGAATGATCAATCCCGGCGTTTCAAATAGACCGCGGCGCCGGCGAGCAGCACCAGACCGGGCAAGCCCACAATCAACACGCCCACGCGCAGAAAAGTCAGCAGCTTGGGCGAAATATCCTCAATGCGTCCGATGTCCATCGAAGCCGGACTGATATCAATCAGAGTATCCTGGTGGGCCGCCCAGAAGCAGGCGTTGGTGAACAGCTCGCCGTTGCCAGGGAACCGAAGCACGGCCGGGGCATTGGGGTCGATGGATTGGGCGGTCAGTTCGAGCCATTGATTATCCGCGAAGTCGCCGGCGGCCAATACGACCAGCCGTGCGCCACCGTCTTTTTCCACCGCGGCGCCGGCGTAGAGCGGGCCGGCGATGTCAGCCTTGGGGTCGAACACCGGCGATGCGCCCTGCTGCTGTGGATCAAACGTTACCGAGCCCCATGACTGCGGCGCGGCGGGGGCTGTTGGAATCGGGAGAAGAGGAGTGGCCTTGTATCCCTTTTGCTCAGTGATCTGCACGGGCGCCATGAATGCGAATAAGCCCTCCAGGCTGCCGAGGGGCTTGGCCAGGGGATGATCGCCGTATTCATGGAGATCGAAGACGTAGGGCAGGCGCAAAACCTGTTGCAGGATATCGCCGGCCTGGCCGCCCTCGCTGGCGACGCGCTCATGCACAATCGGTGCGTCGACGCGAACGGTGATCCCCCATTCGCTGAGCGCTTCGGCGAGCGCGTCCTGATGTCCGGCGGTCATAATAACGGCCGAACCGCCCTGCTTCAGATGAGCCGCGACCTGCGGGCCGATGCTCGGCGGCGCGCCGAACTGGCTGGCTTGACCCTTGAATCCCCAGACAACCCAAAGGGCGTTTTTAATATCGTCGTCGCTCGGCTCAGCGCCGCCGCCCTGCTGGGCGAACTGGCCGGTGAGGTCTTTCTCGACCACTTCAAAGTTATAAAGCCCAAGTCGCGCCGCGGCATCGGCCATCGGCGCATCCCCGCCGCCGCCGAATGGGTTCATTGATTGGGCCAGCGGGGCGCCGCCCGGTCGAACAATCGCCACCTTCGGCTTGGCCCCGCCACTGGCCAGACCCAGAATCGCGGAGGTGATCTGCTGCTCGCCGGCGAATCGGGGCCGCGGCGGCTTATCACTCATCGCGGAAACGGCGGTCTTGCCCGGCGGTTGCCAGACCTGATCATAATTGATCGCCCGCCATTCCTTGTCGCCCATGACCAAAACCGTATTTCGCTCGCGCAGGGCGCTGCGGAGCGTATCGAGCTTCAATTCGCCGAGTCCCTTGCCCTTGGCCACCTCGTCATCGACGAGCTTTTTCAATGCCGTGAAATGCGGGCCGCTGGTCTTCATGTAGTCAGCGACTTCCGGCGGAAGGCCGCCGCGCTTTTGCAACACGTCAAAATTATTGGTGACAGCCGAGAGCACATTCGACATGCTGCTCATGCCTTCGATGATGGCATCGGCGGCGCCTTTGTAGTCCGGCGGCTTTTGGTGCAGGGGACGCTGCATCGCCTCTTCGAGGTCGGCCAGGTTCTGGGGGAACTGGTCAACCGTGAGGATGACTTCGCGCAGAGTCACGGCCAGGTCTTGATCGGGGTTTTGAACCTTGGGGAGCAGATCATTGACCGCCTTTACCTCGGGGTCGGCAAAATCGTGAATCTGCTTGTTGGAGGCTTTGAAGCCGTCGACGAAATCCTTGTACTTCTTAACTTCGCCGCCGTACTTGGCCTCGACGCCTTCAATCAGATCATCCACCTTCGACGGGCTGGTGACCGGATCAATCATCTCGACGGTAATGTCATGGCCCTTGTTGGCGTATTCCTGCAACAGATCGTTGACCGTCTGCGCCGCTTCGTCGGCGGGCACAATCGCGGCCTGCGTCGGCTCGTCGTCCGGCGAACTCGGCGGCTTCGAAGACGTGTAGAGCGAGACAATGCGAATCGGCGTCTTGAGGTTGCTGATGATGCGAAGCGTCTGCGGCTTGAGGCTGTAAAGCCCGGCGCTGGTCATGTCGATGCGCTTGGGCTTGCGCTCGGCGGCGTAGACCACGAAGACGGCAATGAGAATCACGAAGATGCTGGAAGCGACGACGTTGCCGCCGTACTTGAGCCAGCGCTGGCGTTGCGATTCTGCCGCCTGGGAAATTGCGTCGGATTTATCGCTCATGCCCAACGCCTCGATTCAAGCACCTTGACGGTCAGGAATAGAAAAACGGCGGTTGCCGCGATGAAAAAGACAATGTTTCCCGTGTCGATGATCCCCTTGGAAAAGTCTTCGTAACGCCGCATGATGCACTGATCCGCCACGACGCGCCAGAAAGCGCCCAGGGTTGCCTTACCGGAGACCCACCAGGGAACGATGGTTGTGACAAAGAGCAACGCCGCCGAAGCCACCGCCGCCACCACCTGGCTGCGCGTCAGGGACGAGCAGAAAAGCCCAATGGAGGTGAACAGCGCGCCAACCAGAATAATTCCGAGATATCCGCAGGCGATCGCGCTCTTATCGGTCTGCCCGAAGAGGCTGAGCATGACGGCGAATAGAAGTGTCGGGGCGACCAGCACGGTGAAAAATCCGAACGAGCCGAGGAACTTTCCGAGTACAACGTCTGATTCGTTCACGGGGGCGGTCATCAGCGATTCGATGGTTCCCGTTGCCCATTCCTGGCTCATGAGTCCCATCGACAAAATCGGCACGATAAAGACGAGTAACCAGACCATCCACTGGAAAATACTGCGCATTTCGGCGGGAGCGCCGGGCTGAAAGTCGTCCCAGAAGGTGAATGCGCTGGCCAGCAGAAACAGCGCCATCGCCACGTAGGCGATCGGCGAATAGAAGTAGCTGGACAACTCTCTTCGAGCTATGGCGGGCGACCTGGTCATTCGGTTTTTCCCTCGGTTTTGCCCTCTGATTTGCCCATGGCTTGATTGGCGGTGACCTGGACAAAAAATTCTTCCAGAGTTGCGTGTTCAAGCCGGACTTCCCGAAGCGGCCAGCCGCGGCCGATGATTGTGCGTGCCGCTTCTTCGCGCACATCAGCGCCATCTTTGGCCCGCAGCGCGATGGTCGCATAGGGGTCGCCGTTATCGCTGATGATTTCGGTGCGGCTGACGCCGGAGACACGCGAAAGAGCGGCTTCGACTTCCTTGGCCGGCCCGCGGCATTCAACCAGCACGCGCGAATTCAATCGCCGGCTGGCTCGCAATTCGTCGGGTGTGCCCTGGGCCACGATTTTTCCGCCGGCGATGATGATGGCGCGATCGCAAACCGCCTCGACTTCCGGCAGAATATGCGTGGAAAGCAGAAGCGTATGATCGCCGCCGAGGTCTTTGATCAGTTTTCGTGTTTCGCGGATTTGGGTGGGGTCAAGCCCGACGGTCGGCTCATCGAGAACCAAAACGGCGGGATTATGAAGCAGCGAATCAGCGAGGCCCACGCGCTGGCGGTAGCCTTTGGACAGATGCCCGATGGGCCGACGCCGGACGGTGGTGAGCCAGCAGCGTTCGATGACGTAATCAATGCGCTTTCGGCGGGATTCGCGGTCCATCTTTCGCAGCCGCCCGCGAAAATCGAGATACTCCTCGACGCGCATTTCCAGGTAGAGCGGCACGCTTTCGGGCAGGTAGCCCATGTTGGACCTGACCTGCTCCGACTGATGGAAGATATTAAATCCGTTGATGGTTGCGGTGCCGCCGGTAGGCGAGAGATAGCAGGTGAGCATGCGCAAGGTGGTGGATTTGCCGGCTCCATTGGGGCCGAGGAAACCTACAATCTGTCCCTTGGATACATCGAAGCTGATGCGATCCACGGCCAGATGAGTGCCGTATGCTTTTGTCAATTCACGAACTGAAATCACTATGCCATTCCTCGTAACCGCAAATCCCCACTCCGGGGATGTAATATACGCGCCAAGCGGAAAAAAGTTGCGATGGCGGTGCCGCTCAAGAGCGGTACGCGGCCATTCTTCGCAGAATCCATTTCCCTTTTTATCCCCCTCCCCTTGTAACCAAGGGAGGGTCGGGGTGGGGGTTCTTTCAGTCGGCGATCAATTCTCTATACCCCAGCCGCAACAGATTTTCAATCAATGACCTCAGGCGAAACCAACGAATCGTCCGCCACACTCACCTCGATCTGCCCCTCCGCAACCTTCGTCAGGCTCCCCAATTGCATCGGCCCGCCCTGGTGAAGAAACGCGTCAGCGAGCGTGATATCCCAGCCGCCGACCGCGCTGAGCAACACATTGAATACCTGATAGGTGGTGATTGCATCCGCCAAAGCCCGGTGGGCCGCGGTGGGCTGAATCCCCAGCCGCCGACTGAGCAATACCAGGGCATTGCCCCCCCGCCCAAACCGCCGGCGGGCAATTTTCACGGTATCCAAAACCGGGGTCTTGGGGCCACCGTCTAATTCGACGCGAGCGCGCATCATCTCGTGACAGATGAAGGAAAGATCGAATCTTACATTGTGCCCGACGATTGCCGCGCCGCGGAGGTATTCGAGCATCGTTGCAGCCTGTTGCGCGAAGGTGGGCTGTCCTGTACACATGGCGGCTGTTATTCCCGTGACTTCAGTGATGCGCGGGCTGATGTGCCGCCGAGGGTCGATAAGCTGTTGGTATTGCGAATGGATAACGCCGTTTTCAACGCGCACGATGCCGATTTCGATGACGCGGTTGCCGGTCCTGGGGCTCATCCCGTTGGTCTCCACGTCGATGAAAGCCAAAGGGATCGACCTGAGAGATTGGATCAGGGAGAAGGGCATGGTGGTAGAAATATGTGCGAAGAACCATTTCGAGTTTTCAGTTTTCAGTTTTCAGCGAGGAAAGTCGGTCTTTAGCTGAACCAAAACTTCAAACTCATCAGGGCCTACCTGCCTACATCTTCACGCCCGTGATCGAACCTTCAAAGCAAACCACGCCATCGACCATGCCCTGAACCTTGCTGTGGATGCGGCTGTGGCGTTCCCAGGTTTTCAGGCCGAGCAGGTACAAACGGCACGGGGGAACCACCTGGGTGCGGAATTTGATCTCGTCGGCAGAGCCGAAGCCGATGAAGCCAGTCCAGCCGACGTATTTTCTGGAGAACATACAGGACAACTGGGCGGCGGCTTCGATCATGAGAACGCCGGGATAGAGCGGCCTGCCGGGAATATGCCCGGGAACCCAGAATTCGTCGGCGCGGACGTCCTTATAGCCCATGATCTCTCCGCGCTCGCGGGCGACATGGACGATGGCGTTGAGCTGCTCCATGTCCCCGCGCTGCGGGTTATAGCGGCGGATTTCCTCCTGATCGTCGACAATGCGCGACAGGTTTATTCCGCTGATATCAAAGATCAGGCTCGGCGGCATAATGAAGAACGGCGTCCCATCAGGATTGCGCCGGAGGCGGGACCGGTGTGGCAGGTGCGCCTTCCGTGTCGCGCGATTCCAGAATCTTCAGCCGCACATCCTGGGCGGCAGCCTTGATTTCCTGCATTTTTTTACGCACGCGCGTACCAGCGGCCTTATTGCCACCAATGGCTTTGTTTACATCATCTTCCGCTTCAACGACCAGACGCTTAAGCGTCTCGTATTCCTGCATGGATAACCTCCCAAATGGGGATACAGGGTTAAAATCGTAATCGGCGCGAGCAGGGATGTCAAAAGGGAAAGGGATGTGAAAAGTTCCATTTGGGGTTTTCTTAAACTTCGTACGCCCCCGGCAATGCGCATTGGCGTGACGATGGCACTGCTGTTTGGTGTCTGGTTGGCGTGGGGCCCGGCGTGTGTTCACCCAAGGCTAACCTTGCGATGAATTGCGATGCCGGCGCATTACGATGTGAATTAGAAACGCCATCGCAAACCAACCGGTGCATGCGAGCACAATCGCAGCGCCGGAGGCGACGCCTTTGTAATAGGAGGCATATAAGCCGATGAACCCCGCCGATACCGCGAAGACGGCGGAGAGGATCATCATGCGCAGAAGATTTCGCGTGAGCAGAGAAGCGGCTGCCGCGGGCGTGACCAATAGCGCGCTGGTGAGGATCACGCCTACGGCTTGAATGCCGCTTACCACGGCGAGGGCGAGCAGCACCAACAGCACATTCCGCATCCAGTCAGCTTTCAATCCGACCACGGCGGAATACGACGGATCGACGCTCGTGAGTTCCAATTCCTTGTAAAACAGGGCAATCACGATCAACACCACTGCCGTGATGGCGGCCATGAGCAGGAGGTCGCCGTGGGTGACGCCGAGGATGTCGCCGAAGAGCATGGCGGAGAAATCGCGGTAGCTGTGCGTGGTGGAGATGATCAGAATGCCCAGGGCGAACATGCCAGTGAAGAGCACGCCGATGGCGGTGTCCTCACGAACCGATTCTCGCTTTGACAGCCAGCCGATGCCGAGGGCGGTGACCAGACCCGCGACCAGAGCGCCAAGGAAAAGATTGAAACCCTTGAGATACGCAATGACTACGCCGGGCAGAGCGGTATGGGCGATGGCGTCGCCGATGAAAGCCATGCGGCGCAGGACGACGTAAGAACCTAAGACGGCGCAGGTAGTTCCCACCAATATCATCGCCAAGAAGCCAGCCTCCATGAAGGAATACTGAAATGGCTCGATAATCCAGGCGGAGATTGAGTTCATGGCGTGTCCGTCACCGAGGCGGTGAGGCCGTCAACGGGGTTAAGGACTGCGACCTTGTCGATGGAACCGGCGTGGTCGGTGCAGCCGCAGGAGAGGTGAATCACTTCATCAAAATCAACCCGTAGCTCGTGGGTGTCATGCGTGGCGGCGACAATCGTCTTGCCGGCGCGCGATAGGGTTCGGAGGACATCGGCGACGACCTGGCGGGTTTTGGCATCGACCGCGTTCATGGGTTCATCGAGCAGGAGGAGGTCGGCTTCCTGAGCCATGGCGCGGGCGAGGAGGGTGCGCTGCTGCTGGCCGCCGGAAAGTTCACTGATGCGCCGGTCGGCGAGGTCGCGGATCTGCATGAGATCGATGACGCGATCGACGATTGCGTCATCGTCGCGACTGGGGCGGCGGAACCAGCCGAGATGAACGTAACGGCCGGTGAGGACGAGGCGGCGGACAGTGATGGGGAAGCGCCAGTCGAGATCGCCGCGCTGGGCGAGATAGGCGACGCGGTGGCAGCAGCCGCCGGGCTTGGAACCGTGGACGCGGAGGCTCCCGCGCTCCAGGGGAAGCAATCCGGCGGCGGCCTTGAGGAGCGTGCTCTTGCCGGCGCCGTTGGCCCCGACCAGGGCGACGCGCGAGCCTTGCGGCACGGCGAGCGTGATGTCGTGAACGGCGGCCCGATCCGCGCCGGGATAGCGGACGCAAACGCCGTCGCATTGGAGGGCCGGTGTATCGGCAGCGGGCGGGCCGTGGCGATGGCGACTGTATGGAAATCGCGGCATCTTCATGGAGCGGGGCTGCCTTTCAATGCGTTTACAAGTGTTGCAACATTGTGACGGATCATATCCAGGTAGGTTGCGCCGTCGCTATCGGCGGGGCCGAGTGCGTCGGAATAAAGCGGCGGGCCAACCGCGACATGCGCTTCGGCGGCGATCTGCTGAATGAGGCGGGGATTCTGCACGTTTTCGACGAAAATCACCGGCACGCCGGAGGATTTGATTTTTTTTACGACCTCGACAATCTGGCGGGCCGAGGGGTCGGAGGCTTCGGTGGTTACCGATTCCAGGGCGCTGCGTGAGACGTCGATGCCGTAGCGGTCGCCGAAGTAACCGAAAGCGTCGTGGGAGGTGACGAGCTTGCGCTGCTGCGGGGGAATGGTGTGGATCATGCGCGCGACCCAATCATCCAATTCGTTCAGTTGGACTTCATAGGCGGCGGCGCGAGTTTTGTAGCCGGCGGCGTGCGCCGGGTCGGATTTGGCCAGGGCGGATTCGATATTGTGGACCATGATTACCGCATTGGCGACGTTCTGCCAGGCGTGGGGGTCGCGGTCATCGGCGTCGCTATTGGGGCGGCGGCCCTCGTCGTTGAGGACATGGCGGATTTTAATGCCGTCGGTCACGACAACGCGAATCGCGTGCGTTTGAGCCGACGAGCAGAGTTTGTCGAGCCATGTTTCCAGGCCGAGACCGTTTTCAAAGATGAGGTCGGCCCGCGCCAGCCGGATGCTGTCAGAGGGAACCGGCTCGTATTCGTGAGGATCGCCGCCGGGGCCGACGAGGACGTTGAGGTCGAGGTCATCGGAGCCGACGACACGGAGGAAATCACCGATGATGCTGGTGGTGGCGACGACTTTGAGTTTGCCCTGCGCAGCCTGGGTCGCGGCGGATGCAAAGAACCCCGCCAGGACCATCGCGAGAACCCAGATTATGCGTGCTGGTAACATGCGAATCGAATTCCTCTTTGTCCGCTTCAAGCATAGGTGGGAGGAAGGTCAAATGCAACTCGATTGCATCTGACAACGGGCCTTCAACAAGGGCATTTCATATGCCCGATCCGCTCTGGTCCCCTCTCCCGGTACTCTGGGAGAGGGATAGGGTGAGGGTCCATCTTTGATTGTGATCTGCTTTTGATGAACGGAAGAACCCTCACCGCTGCCCTCTCCCAGAGTACCGGGAGAGGGGGATAATATCCCAAAAAACAGATTCTTTGGTGTTTTCAATGGCGGCAATCCGGGCAGGCGCCATGCACTAGAATCTCGGAGTAGTCGACACGGTAGCCGCGGCGGACTCTGGCTTTGGGGACGGCGCGGGGGGAAGCGGGAGTGCTCGAGAGGCATTCGACGGCGCCGCATTCGTCGCAGACGAAATGGGCGTGTTCATGGCGGGCTTTGGATTGAACGCCGGCGAATCCGTAACGCCAGATTTGATCATCGCCGCGCACGCGATGAAGGAGGTTCTTTTCGGTGAGTGTTTTAAGGGTGCGGTAGAGCGTCACTTTGTCGATATCGCCCGCCAGACGCTGGAGGATCACACCGGCGCTCAGGGGCGGAGAGCCGCCGGCCAAGATTTGGAGCACCATCATGCGCACGGGCGTTCGCCGGAGGCCGGCGTCCTGGAGCGATTGAGCGGGTGGTCGGATTAAGTGGCGCACCGCCAGATTATAGCGGGCAGAAGCTTGATCTTCGAACGCCTGGCGGGAAAGCCGCTCTTGGGCGTGGCCGCATTTTGTGTTCCAAAGGAAGACCCCCCACCCCCAACCCGCCCCCTGAGAACAGGGAGAGAGGGATAGTAAAGATAGTTTGCAATAAGTTTTGAGCATTCCCAACCATGGCAGTCGCGGATAATAATAATCCTTGACAGAACGATTACACTTGTGATAGATTACACATGTAATCACTCTCTATGGCAAAATCACCCTCCATCTCCGACGCCGAATGGGAAGTCATGAGCGTGCTATGGCAGCGTTCGCCGCTGATGGCGGCCGAGGTGGTCGAGGCGCTGGCGGGACGGCGCGGGTGGAATCCGCGGACGATCAAAACGCTGCTCAACCGGCTGGTGAAAAAACGGGCGGTTGATTTTACGGCACAGGGAAACCGCTATCTCTACCGGCCCCGCGTGGCGCGCGAGGCCTGTGTGCGCATCGAGAGCCGGTCGTTCACCGACCGGGTCTTCGGGGGCGCGTCCGGGCCGATGCTGGTGCATATGGTGCGGCAGGCGGATCTGTCGGCCGATGAAATCGAATCGCTAAAGGCCATCCTCAAGGGAAAATCCGGCAAAACTCAGAGGTGAAACATGGACGAGTTGATGGGCGATCTTTGGCGGGCGACATGGCAATCGGGTCTGCTGATCGTGGTGGTGATGGCGGCGCGTGGGCTGCTCGGGCGGAGGCTGTCGCCGCGCTGGAGGTGCGGGTTGTGGCTGGTGGTGGCGGTGCGGCTGGCGCTGCCGGTCCTGCCGGCGAGTCGGTGGAGCGCGTTCAATCTGGTGCCGCAACCGGTGGAAGGCCGGTTTGAGCCGGGAGATTTTAACTTGACGATGGTGATGCCCGTGAACGCCTTGGCTCCCCTGCCGGTGGTGGTGCCGATTGCGAATTTCGACTGGTTGAATTTTTTGGCGTGGGTCTGGTTGGCAGGCGCGGGGGCGATGTTGGCGCGGTTGTCCATTGTGAATGTGCAATTTTCGCGGCGGTTGCGATTTGAGATGGAAGTGGGTTCGGAAAATATCCACGCACTTTGGCGATCGTGCGCGGAAAGAATGGGAGTACGAGGGATTCCGCCGGTTATAGTGACAACCGCCGTGGCGACTCCGGCGATTTTCGGCCTATGGAAAAAGCGGCTTTTGCTGCCGACTGATTTTGAACAGCGATTGAGCCGCAATGAATTGCGGCTGGTTTTTCTGCACGAACTGGTTCATCTCCGCAATCGGGATGTGGCGGCGGGATGGCTGATGAGCCTGTTGCAGTGCGTTCACTGGTTTAATCCGCTGGTGTGGATTGCCGGAATCTGCTGGCGGGCGGATATGGAACTGGCTTGCGATGAAGCGGTGCTGGAAATGCGCGAGCCTGCGGAGCGGAACGATTATGGAATGGTGCTGCTGAAACTGGCAACGCGGATAAGCCCGTCGGCGCCGCGTCCGGCGGCGGGAATGATCGGAGGCAAGGGCCAGTTACGGAGGAGAATCGTGGCGATTGCGCGCGGCGAGCGCCGGGGGAGAATCTGGTCGATTTGCGCAGCGATCCTGGCAGCGGCTGTTATTTTTTTCGGGCTGACCGATGCGCGGGAGCGCGTTGTGAATGCACAGGCTTTGGTGCATGCGCCGGCGACAACGCAGGCGAATGATGACGGGCAGCGGGTAACGATGGTGTATTCAGTGTCGGATGTTCTGATTGACATATCTCATATGTCCATCAAAGTAGTGAACGGCAAGCCGGGGACGATGGAGTTGGAGCCGCCGGATCAACCCGGCAAGGAATCAGAGTTGATGGAAATGGTTCGCGGGCAGCTAAAAAGCGGGCAGGCTGATATGCAGCCGGGCGACAAATTGGTGGTGACGGCTGGGATGCAAACGCAACGCCGTTTGCGGGACATGCTGGACATGATACGGCGAGAGCGGGATCGACGGGTGGTGGTCGAGAGCCACGTGCTGACGATCCCGACGGATAAATTGGCGGAGCTGTCGCTGCCAAAGGAATTGGGCACGACCGACGGCCCTGCATTCATGGAGCCACAGCCAACTGAGAAGCTTTTTCAATATGCCGAAAACGCCCGCGTCAACGAACCGTGGGAAAGTTCGATCATCACCGCGCCGCGTTTCGTGGCGTTTAGCGGAGAACGATGCAATCTGGGGATGGGAAACAGTTGGGGCTATGTGGCCGCGCTCCATCCTACCAAGGCGAGCCAAACACGGCCTGTGGTGATTGCAACGCGACAGGGCGCGACGGAAATCCAGCCTGGTTTCGACGCTATATACACGGCGACACAGGGCGCCGCACAGAGCGGGATCAAAATGGAGTTGCGGCCCACGATAGTCGGCGACAATAAATATGTCTCGCTTGAAATCAAGTCGACTCTCACCGTGCTACTTGGGTTCGAAACCGTCAACCCCGGAATTGCCGGCCATCCGGATTTTCTCGTGCAGAAGCCGATGATACGAAAATACGAAGCCAATTTAATTGTCATTACCGAAGCCGGCGAAACCGTGGGGCTGCGCATGAAGCAGACCAATGAAGATTCCCCGGAAGCGGTGGCCTATGCAACAAAAAAAGGCCTCCCAGCGCATGAAACGGTGCTGTTGATAATCAAGCCGACGATATTGGTACAAAATCCGCCGCCCAAGTGATTGACGCGGGGCCCGCATTGTGTTAAGTATTTATGGCGCTGGGCGATGGATTCGCCCTTAGTCAAATCTAAATAGACTGGGAAAGGATGCCCGTCATGAAAAACAACACTAAACTTGCATTGGCTCTTGGCGGCGCCGTACTGGCGGTATTGGTCATCTGGCTATCGCTCTCGAATCACATCGGAACGAAGAAGGGGTCGGATGTTTCGCTGGTGACAGCGACCCAGCCGCCGGATTTGCAATCGACAATTTCTACCACCCCAATTGTCAGCGGGCCGGCGAGCGATTCGCTGCCGGCCATCGTGAAGACCGACGCGTCGGTGACGACGCAGCCGGCGATCACGGGGAACGTGAACACGGCCAATGACTGGACGCGACTGTTGCAGAACGGCGGCGAAGCTCAGACTTCGGGGCAGGCGTCGGGCGATTCGGCGTCGGCGAGCACGCAGCCGGCGATGCTGGCGGCATTCACCGCGACCTCCTCATCCGCGACAACCCAGCCGGCCGAAGTGCTCGGCGATGCGGTTTCCGCGACCGGCCGCACGCACAAGGTTGAGCCCGGCGAGAGCTTCTACACCATCGCCGCTTCGGTTTATGGTGACGCGAGCCTTTATACGAAAATCGAGGACGCCAATCCGAATGTGAAGCCGAACCGGCTGCGGATTGGGATGGTTTTGAATATTCCTGACGGGAAGGGCACCGCCGCCTCGCATGGCATGACAACGCTGGCGGCGGTTGATTCAGCGCCAACGGCACATGATTCATCGACAACCTCCACGCCCAAGGCGGAGGTTGATTCGCGGACGAGTTATCGCGTGCGGGCATCGGATACGTTGATGAGCATTTCACGCAAGCTCTACGGCAACGGCCAGAGCTGGGAAAAGATTTACGAAGCCAACCGGGATTCCATCGGGCCGAATCCGGCGCGGTTGAAGATTGACATGGTGCTCAGACTGCCGGAGCCGCCGACCGTAAGCAGCACGAATTAAGATTTATTCGCCACACAAAAATTCAGATTGACACAGATAAGAGGAAATTCCAAATTTGAGATTTCAGATCATCTCAAATTTGGAATTTTTCCACTTGTATTTATTGGGTAACGGCACGGGCGATGAAGGGGTGCCATCATGGTGCGTTTAGTCGTTGCTTTGGGCGTTGTGCTGGCGTGCAGTCGATTGAGCGCGCAAACGAATGTCTGGCAGCCATCGTCCGGGCACGCGCAGGCGCCGATCTGGCCGGGCGCGGCGCCGGATGCGCAGCCCGTGGCGGGGCCGGAGAGCGCGGCATTCGATAAGGACTCCTCGATTGCGGGCAGGCCGTATCTTTCGGTGAGTAATGTGTCGCAACCGACGATGACGGTCTATTCGCCGAAGGGAAAGAATACAGGCGTTGCGGTGGTCGTGTTTCCCGGCGGCGGTTATCAGATTCTGGCCATCGATCTTGAAGGCACGGAGGTGGCTGACTGGCTGACATCCAAAGGCATTACCTGCGTGCTGCTCAAATATCGTGTGCCGTTTTCAGGACCGTACTACGACGACAAGTTGAAACGCCGCATGCAGCCCAAAGCGCCGACGGCGCTGGAAGACGCGCAGCGCACGATGGGGCTGGTACGTCTGCACGCATCGGAATTGCACATCGATCCGCGGAAGATTGGTGTGCTGGGGTTTTCAGCGGGCGGGCATCTGGTGGCGGCGATGAGCACGCATTTCGAGAATCGCTTATACGCGCCGGTCGATGCAGCCGACAAAGAAAGCTGCCGCCCGGATTTTGCCGTGGCGCTTTATCCGGGGCATTTGTGGAACGGGGCTGACTCAGGGGATTCCAAACTTGTCTTGAATCCGGATATTTCCAGCCACATCACCCGCCAGACGCCGCCGACGTTTTTGTGTCAGGCGGAGGATGACAATGTGGATAATGTGAACCAATCGCTCACTTATTACATAGGATTGAAGAACGCCGGGATTCCGGTGGAGATGCATTTGTATGCGCAGGGCGGGCATGGTTTTGGGCTGCGGCCCACGAAATTGCCGGTGACCGAATGGCCTCGGTTGGTGGAAACTTGGCTGGGGACGATTGGGGTTTTAGCCACAGATAAATTCAGATAAATTCAGGACTGAAGACTGAGAGGAAATGTAAATCCACATCAATTTATTCCTTACTTCATCCGTGTGCATCTGTGTTCATCTGTGGCTAATTTGCAAGCGTTCGGCGATACAGCGCTTCATATTGCGGCACAATCGCATCAGCGGAGAAGAGACGCTTGGCGCGTTCTTGGGCGGCTTGGCCTAATTGTTTGCGACGGGCCGGGTCGTTGATAAGGCTTTCAACTTCACGGGCCAGCTTCGCGGCGTCGCCGAAATCGGCGAGGAGGCCGGTTTTTTCGTGCTCTATGACTTCCGGGATTCCGCCGACGCGCGTGGCCACGCTGGGGCAGGCGAAACACATCGCTTCCAGAATGCTCAGGCAGAAACTTTCGGTTTCGCTGGTGAAGAGGCCCATGTCGGCGGCCTGCAAATAATCCTCTATGTCCTGAACTTTTTCGATGACGATCACTCGGTCTTCCAGGCCAAGCCGCTTCATTTCCGGGATGAAAGGGGCGAAGCTGTCGCCGGCGAGAATGACCAGCTTGAAGGAATCCTTCGGGCGGATGAGCGCGGCGGTGTGGAGCAGCAGATCAATTCGTTTGACGGATCGCAGATTGGAAACGTGAAGGATCAGAGCACGGTCGCCGACCTCCAACTCGCGGCGAACCTGCTCACGCAAGCGGACAGGGGAACGCGGGGTGAAGAAATTATGGATCACGTCAATCGGCCGCTGGATCGGAAAGAGTTCGAGGGTCTGGCGGCGAAGATCGTGCGAAACCGCGGTAACGGCGTCCGATTGCTCAAGCGCGTGGCGGATGGCGGGGCCGTACCCTTCCTCGCGGCCGAGAAGCGTGGTGTCGGTTCCATGGAGAGTGGTTACTAATTTGGGGCGTTGATCCGGCGGCAACATGGAATTGGCGAGAATTGCGGCGGTGGCGTGCGGGACGGCGTAGTGGGAGTGGAGAATATCAAGCTTGCAATGCTCGCTCACCTCGGCGATTTTCACCGACAGGGGCAGCGTGTAATCGGGGTATTTGAACAGGCCGTAGTTGCTGACATGCACCTTGTGAAAATGAATGCGCGGGGCGTGGGCGGGCAAACGGAACGGACGTTCGTAGCTGATGAAATGGACCGAATGGCCGCGGCGGGCGAGTTCCTCGCCCAGCGCGCAGGCGAGCACGCCGCTGCCGCCGATGGTGGGGTGACAGGTGATGCCGATGTTGAGGGGGTCGGTGTTGGCCATGGCTAGAATCCGCGAGCGCCGCGGCTGATTGCGGACAAATCGTTGAAAAGGAGGGGATCAGTCGAAAATAACGCGATGGCATATTCCACGCCGGCGCCCAGGCCGCGAGCGCGGGCGCGGGCAAATTGGAGATCAACATACTTGCGGGCGGAGGTCTGGGTTTTATGCACTTCCATGCACCGCTTCCATATATCCATGATCGTCGGATCAGAGACGTCAACCAGCAGCGGCGTGGCATCTTTTGGTTCGGCTTCGCAGGTGCTCGCGTAGAAAAGCAATTGGCTGATCGAATGGGAGGGAAGCGATTTCAATTCGGGGACGCCGCCGTAGCGAGCGAGCCGGGCGGCGTCGCGGACCAGCGTTCCGAGCCGCCAGTGATCGGGGTGCTGATTTTGCACCGTCGTCGGCGCCAGCACGATGGCCGGTTTTATACGGCGGATGATTCTCGCCAGCGCGATCGCGTGGGTGGTTCGCAGCTCCAGATGAGCATCGCCGTCGAGTTTTACGAATTCGGCTGTCGCGCCGAGTATTTTGGCGGCGCTCGTCGCTTCGCGCCTGCGCACAGCCGGCGTTCCGTGGCTGGCTGATTCGCCTTGTGAGCAAATGGCAAAATGCACCGCCCGGCCGGCGCGGGATTCGAGGGTGATGATGCCCCCGCAGGCGAACTCGATGTCGTCGGGGTGGGCGGCGAAGGCGAGCAATGGGGAGAGGCGAAGACCCTCACCCCCGCCCTCTCCCAGAGTACCGGGAGAGGGGGTAAGAGAGGGAATTCGGCGATTATCATCTCGCGATTTATTGCGCGATTTCCGTATAGGCTTCATCGGGACGCTCGATTGTATCACGACTTACAAAGGTTATGTCCGGGGCATCGGACTTATTCAGGTAAGCTTGCTCGCCGGAGCCGGCGATATAGTGGGTGCAATGCAAAATGGATTGCATCCACTTCAAACGGCTGTCACGCGTGGGGCTGATTTGCTTTTTGGTGAAGGGCTGGGCGGGAAGCGTAGTGTAGGAGTCGCCGCCGGCGTGGAGCTTGAAGTCGGAGCCGGTCCATTTGGCGCGGACGATTTCGCCTTCGTGCGGGATATCCACGAAAAAGTCCGTGATATCACAGGCGGCTTCGCGCAAGGAAATGTCACTGGAGCGGGCGATCCGCATGCCGTGGAGGAGATTCATTTTGGTGTACATCTCCAGACAGAAATCCGCGACGCTGCTCAGCGGGCATTGCCTGAAGGCATCGACATATTGTTTGTCCGCGAAAGCGGGAAGCTGGAGGGCGGTCTTGTCACGCCAGTCGGTGGGAACGCGTTTTAGATAGAGCGGCGAGTATTTGCGCTGGAGTTTGTTCTCGAAAGTGAAATTGATTTCAAATGCCTCGTTGTTTTTGCGATGGCGGAGAAGCGTTTTGGTTTCGCGCGGGTCGTGATCGGAGTCGTGAAAGAAGAAGACGATCTCGCCGCCCATTTCCGCCTGCATGCGGCGGGCGGTTTGCATTTTGGCGTAGAGGTAGCGCCGCGGAAAAATGCCGCAGGGTTGCTGGCCGAAACAGATGACGGGGGATTGCCTCATGAGGCAACTCGCGTTTGACCTCTAAACAACAATTGAAACAACATCGCAAGACCCACACACGCCGCGGAACCGATGAGGTTGTACCACAGGTAGCTGATGTCCCAAGTGGCATAGAGCAGAATGACTACCAATTGCGCCACGACGGCCGCGCAGAAGACAGCGGTTCCGCCGATCCATTTCATAAAGAACGCCACCAAAAAAAGCCCCAGCACCACGCCGTAAAAAACCGAGCCGACGATGTTGGAGGCCTGAATGAGATTCTCCATCAGACCCGCGAACAAGGCCACCCCCAGGGCAAACAGGCCCCAGAAAAGGGTGAACCATTTCGACGCCGCCAGATAGTGCGCGTCGCCGCGCGACTGGATGATATGCCGGTAAATGTCCACCGTCGTCGTGGAGGCCAGGGCGTTGAGTTCGGCTGACTTTGAAGCCAGCGCGGCGGCGAAGAAGACAGCCACCAATAGTCCGATTAATCCGTGCGGCAGGTAGTCGAGAATGAAGGTGATGAAGACGTAATCGCCGTCGTTGGATTGCACGTGAGGGTCGAGCGCGTGCATCGTGCTTTTGACGTGGTCGCGGATGGATTGCGTATTGGCGTCGGCCGCGAGGGCCTGGTCGGCCAATTGGCTTTGGGCCGCGGAGTCGCCGGCGCGGCGGGCGTCAATCCAGCGATTGACCAGTTCGCGCTTCTGTGCCTGAGCAGCGTTGAATTGGCCTTCGAGAGTTCGCAGACTGCCCGAGGTATCGTGGGCAACGGCTTTGCGCCACGCCGGCTGATTGAAGAAAACCGGCGGCTGGTGAAATTGATAGAAGACGAAGAGCATGGAGCCGATGAGCAGGATGAAAAACTGCATGGGGATTTTGAAGACGGCGTTGAACATCAGGCCGAGGCGGCCTTCGCGGAGGCTACTGGCGCCGATGTAGCGCTGCACCTGAGATTGGTCGGTGCCGAAGTAGGAGAGATGCAGGCAGATGCCACCAAAGAGGCCTGTCCAGAGTGTGTAGCGCTTTTTGGGGTCGACGGAGAAATCAACGGCTTTGAGCTTGTGAAAGCGGCCGGCGAGATCAAAGGCATCGCTGAAGGAAACCGCCGCGGGCATTTTGTGCATGAGGATCGCAAACGCCGCGATCATGCCGGCGAATATGATACCGATCTGATATTTCTGCGTTGCGGTGACGGCTACGGAACCGCCGGCGACGGTGTAAACGATAACGAGCAGGCCGCTGCAGAGAATCGTCCATTGCAGCGACCAGCCGAGCACGGTGGATAGGACAATGGCGGGAGCATAAATCGTGATGCCGGCGCCAAGCCCGCGCTGCAGCAGAAAGAGCGAGGCGCTGAGGATACGCGTTTTGCCATCGAAGCGTTTGCCGAGATATTCGTAGGCGGTATAGACGTTGAGCTTGCGATAGATGGGCAGGAAAACCGCGGCAATAATAATCAGCGCCAGCGGCATGGCGAAATAATTTTGGACAAAGCCCATGCCGTCCTGATAGCCCTGGCCGGGTGTGGAGAGGAAAGTAATGGCGCTGGCTTGCGTGGCCATGACGCTCAGTCCGATGACGAACCATCGGGAGTCGCCGCCGCCGCGGAGATACGAGTTGAGATCGCGTCGGCCGCGCGTGCGCCACATGCCGTAACCGGCGATGCCGAGCATGGTGGCCAGTAAGACGAACCAGTCAATGCTATTCACGGATACACCCGGCTGAGAACGATGAGTGCGGCGAGCCAGATGGCGAAGGTCAGGAAGACCAGAGAGTAGACGCCGGCCCAGCGGCGCGGAAAGGGGAGGCCGGTTGAGGAGTCGTCGGTTGGGGGGACCGGGGGAAGCGCCGCCCCACCATAGCCTAATGGGGTGCGGCGGCTAACCGGCGAGGGGAAGTCCTCTGGGTTGGGCGTTTCATTTGCCAAGGGAGACCAGGTTGGCAAAGAGACGGTAAGCGCCGCTCACGCCGGCAGGAAGCTGGCGGAAGAAGCCGATGCCGGTGTAGACGAAATAGCCTTTACCGTATTGTGCGATAAGCAGTTCGCCTTTCATCGGGGCTTCGCCTTGATCGTTGCAGGCGAGGATGGGCGTGAAATGACTGTCCCACTGGTTGGGGAAATAGGTGCCGCGTTCCTGGACCCAGCCTTTGAAGTCTTCCTGGGTGATTTTATTGGGAGTATTCATCACAGGATGATCCGGGGCGAGGAATGTGATGGCGGCGTTGGGATCGGTGACGCGATCAGACGACAGGCGCAGGCTGTAGGGAGAAATCGCCGGAACATTCAGGCCGTCCGGGCGGTTGTATTGCACGATGACATTGCCGCCGTTGCGGATGAAGGCGAAGACGGCGGGCATGTGTTCGGCGAGATCCTTCCGCACATTGGCGTCGAAGGCCCTAACGCCGAAGACGAGGGCATCGAGGGTCTGGAGTTTTTCAGGAGTGAGATCGGCGCCGGAAAGTTCGGTGACGGTGTAGCCAAGTTGCTGGAGCGATTCGACGGTGGAGTCGCCGGCGCCGGCGATATAGCCGACGTTTTTGCCTTTGATTGAGACATCGAGGCAGACGGCTTTAAGGCGCGCCGGCGGCTGGAGGAGTTGCGGGGGAATGTGGTCGTAACTGATGACAATGCGCTGGTTGCCATAGACGCGGCCGTTAATCGTGACCTGGGCGGAGATGCTGACAGACCCGATTTGCGCCGGAGCGGTAATGGTAAAGGGAACGAGCGCACTGTCGCCGGCGGCAGCGAATTTGAACGGGCGCGGTTGGCTTACCTTCCAGCCGGCCGGCGCGATGAGGCCGACGGTGCCTTCAGCGGGCCGATTGGTGTCAATTTGCAGCGTCACCATCTTTGTCGCGCCGGGTGCGAATAAAGCGACTTCAGGCAGCTTCAACGAAACCGGCGGAATGATGTCGAGCCGTCGCGTGCTGGTTCCCTTATTCGGATCGGTAATCACCTGCACGGGCTGGTCGGGAATCACCAGGGTTTGGCCGCCGACCTGGAACACATACTCAATCGGGAAGGCCGGTGGACTTTCCGGGCGGCCGATCAGGGCAGGATTGCTAACCTGGAACATGCCCGGCGGGTGATCTTCGGCGAGCCAATAGGGCTGGGTGAGGGGGGCGTTGCTTGCGATGGTTGCTACATCGTCGCGCTGGGCGGGGTCGCCGGGATGCAGATCAATGGGCGCAAACTGAAGCAGATTGTCGGGATTGAGATAATGGACGGATATCCATCGCACCGGCACACTCGAGGTGACGGTAACGCTGTGGTGCAGATTCAGAGTTTCACCGGGGACGACTTCGGCTTTGGGGATCGTCGTCTGGACTTTGAGGCCGACGCATTCGGCGAGAATATGGTCAAGAGCCGCCTTCTTTTCATCGACGACGGGATCGGAGGCCAGACGATTCACGAGCGTTCGGACGGCCAAAATCGCCGGGACGCTTGCGGCGGGATCTTCCTTGTTGAAATTGGCTACAAGAGCGTCGGCGAGCGGCGCGATCTCGGCGCCGCCGGGGACTCTAGCCCAGGTGGTATCCACGCCGTCGAAGACATCCTTGGTGGCGGGGTCGCCGCCGAGAAGAACAAAACTCTCCCCCCCACCGCCCGGCCCGCCGCGGCCGCCGAACGCGGCGATATTGCCGAAGCCCTGGGTTTTGTGCATGGCGCGGCTTTGGCGGGCGATCAGCGAAAATGTTTCGCCGGTGAGCGGGTCGGTTCCGCTGTCATCCATGCGGACGACGCTTGCGCCACCCCCGCCACCGCCGTTTTGCATGATGCGTTTGGGCTGCCAGACGGTGAGTTTGTCGAGCTGTTCGGGGAAGGCTTTAGGGTCGCCGGCGAGTTTGAAGGCTTCAAGCGCGAGCACTGCCGATGCGGTGTGATGGCCGTGCGTATTACTGGGCAGAACCGAAAACCGCGTCACCATTACATCAGGACGGAATTCTCGAATCACGCGCACGATATCCGAGACGAGGCCCTTTTCGTCCCAGACATTGAGGGTATTGCGGTAATCCTTGGAGAAGCCGAAGTCGATGGCCCGGGTGAAGAACTGGCGGCCGAGATCAATGCGCCGGGCGGCCAAAAGCTCTTGCGTGCGGGCGACGCCTAGTTCCGGCCCGAGTTCGGGCCCGAGGAGATTCTGCCCGCCGTCCCCGCGCGTTACGGACAGATACGCCATGCGCGCGTAGCGCCCGCGCGACATGTAGGCGATGAGTTGGGTGTTCTCATCGTCAGGATGGGCGGCGACCATCAACATGCTGCCCATTTCGCGGAAGCATTTGAGGTCGCGGAGGATGGTGACTCCCGAGATTCCAACGCCGGCCGGGGAGTCGGCGGCGCAAGCCATGCCTGGCAACAACAATGAAACCGCCAGAAACAGCGCGAGTCGAAGGAAACGCTCCACTTTCCCCCTCTCCCTGTACTCAGGGGGAGGGCTGAGGTGGGGGTTCTTTTTTCGCGCCGTAGAATTTGGCGAATCCTGATGTTGTTCCCCGTACTCGAAGACCCTCACCCCAGCCCTCTCCCGGCGTACCGGGAGAGGGGGAGAAAATGCACGCGGCGTCCCTCTAGATTGTCGTCGGAGCATGGTTGACTACTTGGCTACGGAATACTGGACGGAATAGGTGGCGTTCTCCCACATCATTTTCAGCACGCCGACGCCGGCGGCGGCGGTGGAATCCTTGCCGACCGACATGGTGAATTGATCGACGGTCTTGTCCATCGAGTCTTTTTTCATGTCCACTCGGACGAGGTCCTGCTTTTCATCGTATTGCAGGCCCCACTGGCCGAGTTGCTTGCTGATGATGAGCTTGGCGGTGCCGTCTTCGTTGGGGAGCATAAAAAGCGTATAAGCGCCCGCGGCAACGGGGGCGCCGCCGATGACCAGGGGCTTTTGGGAGATGAGGAGAGTCGCTTCATCCGCGCCGGCGCGCCAGACTTTGCCCCAGGGGACGAGGGTACCCCAGACTTTGCGGACTTCGGTAGTGCCCGGCTTGGTGGAGTAGGGCCGGCCATAAACGATTGTGACGCGGTTGTTGTCGACGACCGCGCTGAGGGTTTCGTGAGGGCTGAGGCGCTTGGCCTGGGCGTGAACGGACTGGACAAAAAGCAGCGACAGGGCGGCTGCGATGGCGATGGCAAAGAATCTGTTCATGGTGATCTCCTTCGCGACGGACGTTCAGCCGCCAGGCGGCTGAGGTGGGAACCGGAATCAACGGCGTTTAACAAAGAGCCGCCCCCGGGGCGACCGGCCGTTTTAGTTATAGTAACCGGACGGGCCGGATGTTGAAGGGGGGAAGGTTTAAGGGTTCAAGGGATTAACAGCCTGTGGCAAAAGTCCCGCGCGGCCAGGCGAAGTGAATTTTGGCCGCGTGCGAGACGCGACGACGAAGCGTATTGCAGCCAAATACGCTGAGGAGG
>Ga0208589_1000146_pt1 | contig 33742 bp, 54 predicted proteins | sample NGESurshal092012_2_FD_184486 | JGI IMG/M metagenome (GOLD analysis project Ga0208589, IMG submission 184486) | Arctic peat soil microbial communities from Barrow, Alaska - NGEE Surface sample F53-2 shallow-092012 (SPAdes) | ecosystem: Environmental > Terrestrial > Soil > Wetlands > Peat ...
ATCAGCGTCGGGCGGCTGAACATCGCGTCCAGGCCGGAGCCATACCAGCCGTAGGCCTGCTCGTGCGCCCACGCGGCGATCGGGTCTCCGTACCTCTGGGCGATGTAGTTGGCCATCGCCGTGGCCTGGCCCGCGTAGGTGGTCGAGTTCCCGCCGTACTGGGCGTACTCGGACGGCCCGTTAATGAACTGGGCCATGCCGTAGGCCCCGCTGCTGGGGTTCGTCGCGGTCAGCGAGTAGCCGGCCTCGCGCATTTCCACGTTGTTCAGCGCGGCCCACTCGGCGGCACTCGTCCATCCGTGCTTGGCCGCCGCTGATTTCAGGGCCGCGACGCCGCTGGCGTTCGATACGCCTCCGCTGCCCATCGCCCCGGCCGCGGCCGCGCCCGCCGCTGCCGCGGCCGCGCCAGACGCCTTCTGGAAGACGCCCTGCGCCTGGGTCATCCCGATGCCCAGGCCGTTCATGATTTCCTTGCCGGCGTCGATGGCCCACTGCGGCGGCGACTTGATGCCGAGGAACTTCAGGATCTGCCCGGGGATCCCCTTGATGAAGTTCCACACACTGCCGATGACGCTGGTCATCCCGGCGAGCAGCCCGTTGATGACCCCGGCGCCCCACCCGGTCAGGACGCTCCCGGCCGACCCGAGGGCGCTGGTGATCTTGCCGGGGATCGCCTTGAAGAAGTTCACCACGGTGTTAATCCCGTTGGTGACTTTGGTGACCGTATCGGACCAGACCAGGTTCCAGGCGTTCGCGATGTCGGTCCGGACGATCCCGAACGCGGTGACCGCGCCCGTCTGCAGGGTGTGCCACCAGGTGGCGACGGTCCGCACGCCGTTGGTGACCTTGGTGACCGTGTCGGACCAGATCAGGCTCCAGGCGGTCGCCGCGCCGGACTTGACGGCGCCGAGCGCGACCAGGATGGCGTTCTTCAGGCTGTTGTAGCCGGCCTCGACGTCGTGGCCGCCCTGGATCGCCCGGCCGATCGTCTGGGTCCACGTCTTATTCCACGCGTCGATCGTGTTCGACATGATCTCGTTCATGACGGCGGCGATGTCATGGCGCCCGGTGTCAAAGTACCCGGCGAGGTCGTGGAACCCCTTCGCGGTGCGCGTGATCGTGTTGTTCCAGACCAGGTCCCAGTCCTGCTCAACGCCAGTGCCGAACGACGCGAACGCGTGACGCATGCTGTCGATCGAGGAGAGGAACTTGGTTTTCCACTGGGTGAAATCCTCGAACTTGCCGGTCGTGATCTTGCTGTACAGCTCGCCGATGGCCACGGCGATCAGGGCAGCACCGCCGACTACCGTCCCCAGCCCCACCCCCGCTCCGCCTGCGGCTGCTCCCTCACCTGCGCCTGCCGCCGCTCCGCCCTTGCCTGCGACTCCCGCGCCAGTCATCGTGTCGGCCGCCCGCTGCATCGCGACCGCAGCGGCGCCCATCGTGTCGCCGGCCTTCTGCATCCCGGCCGCGCCGAGCTCGGCGACCGCGCCGCCGCTGAACAGCTTGCTGATCCACCCGGCCGCCAGCCCGACGAACTTGACCCCGACGGAGAACACGCCGAGCTTGTTCAGGATCAGCAGCGTCCCCGCCACGTCCGCCAGCGGCTTCGCGATCGACGCCGGCAGTTTCGCGACCCACCCGAAGAAATCCGAGATCAGCTTCAGCTCGAGCGTGCCCCCGGCGGACAGCCCCGGCGCGAGAGCCTTCAGCGCCCCGCCGATGTTCTTCAGCAGCCCCCCGACCACCGGGCCGTTGGTGCTGAACCAGTTCATGAACTTGGTGATGTCGTCGGCGGCCTTCTTGGAGCTCGACCACTTCAGCACCGCCGGTCCGAGGTCGCCGATCCACCCGACAGCCTTCTCGATCAGCGGGTTGAATTCCGGCAGCAGGATGACAAACGACTTGACCAGGTCGATGATCGTGCCGCCGGCCGCACCGACCGCCTGGGAGCCGGTCCCGGCGATGAAATCCCGGAACGCCGTGAACGCCGGGGAGTTGATCAGCCCGTCGAACTGGACGCCGAGGTCCTTGATGACCGGGGACACTTTCGCGATGATCGGCCCCAGCTTGGAAGTCAGGTCGGTGACGGCCTTGAGCCACGGCTGCAGCGCCCCCGCCACCACGGGGGTCTGCGCGGCCTTCAGGTTCTGCCACCCGTTCGCCATGTCGCCGAGCTGCTTGGACAGGGCGATCTGCGCGGGGGACAGCTCGGAGTAGGCCAGGTTGATGGCCTTCTGCTCCGTCGCGTACGCCGTGGATTGCTTGGCACCCGCCGCGATCGCGGAGTTGTAGGTGTCCTGCGCGGTCTGGACGGCCTGCTCGGCGGTCAGCGCGGCGGACAGGACCGGCTTGGCGACGGCACCGAACGCGCCCACCGCCCCAGCCGCGGCGGCGAACGCGCCAGCTATGCCGGCAGCGGCACCCACGGTCACCCCGGCCAGGGTGCCGGCGGCCGGGGCGAGCGCCAGCGCCGGGCCCAGCCACGCCGGACCGCCCCCGCCCTTCGCCGAGTCCGCGGCCTTCTGCAGCTTCTGCAGCGCGGAGTCGTCGACCGTGACCTTAACGTCCAGAGCCTTGTCGATCCGGGCGCCGGCCACCTTGGCCTCGGCGTCCATGATGGCGAGTTTCGCCTTGTACGCCCGGTCGTCGATCTGTGCCGCGAACTGCGGGAACGTGGCCTTCAGCTTGTCGGCGCGCACCCGGATGTCATCGAGCTTCGCCGTCGCTTTGGCGGTCAGGATCTGGACCTCGACCGGCTTAGCTGCCGCATCCGCGACGGACTTCAGGTCGGCGCGGAAAATCTGGAGCTTCGAGGTCGCTGCGGCGGAATCTACTTTCAAGGCATAAGTGGGGAAAGCCTTTTTCAAAGCCTCGGCCCGAGCGTCGATCGCGTCGAGCTTGGCCTTGGATTCAGCGTCGCCGGAGACGGACAGGTCGATCTCGACTGACTTGACAACCAAGGTCAGGAACCTCCGGTCAGGTCAGTTGCTGCAGGTCAGTGATAGCCCAATTCCGCCGCCCAATCGTCAACGACGCCCGCGAAGATCTCGACCACCTGGTCCTCCGTGGCGTCAATCGCCTCCAGGAGGAAGGGTCGCGGGACCTGCCTCACCCAGGTCCATTTCTCCCGCGGCCCGTGCCCGTAGACAGGGTGGGCGATCGGCGCACCCGACTCGCGGCCCTCCATCGTGTAGGCCTGGGGCGCGGCACGCCCGCCCGCCGCGATGGTGATCCGCGACGCGCCGCCCTGCAACCGCACCGACGCCGGCACGCGTACCGACCAGCGGGCCGATGACGCCCGCGCGAAGTCGGCGACGGGCTGCGCGGCGAGCCGGAGCCGGTCGGCGAGGATGGCCTGGTCCGTTCCGGGCATCGCGGGCACCTCTCGCTTGCGTTCGTGGTACCAAGCTGGTACCGTTCGGGTATCATCTAGAGAGGGAGACGCCATGAACGAGCAAGAGCGCCAGGCGGCAGTCCGGCGCGTCATCGCACGTGGCAGCGACCCGGAAGCCATCGCGGAAGCCGAGGGCGACTTCGGTCCAGAGGGCACCTTCCGGCTGGACGGCTGCACCTGCTCGCCGGTTCGCGGTTCGCACCGGCCGTCCTGTCCCTGGAACGCCCGGTGAGCACCTTCAGCATGCGCCTGGACGATGACCTCGAAGCTGAGGTCGTCGCCTGGGCCAAGCACCACGGCCTCAGCAAGTCCTCCGCCATCCGCATCCTGCTGCGGATGGCGCTTGAAGAACGAGCAAGTCATGAGAACCGCTAGACCCCTGGCCGTCCTGGCGATCGCCGTGACAGCCCTGGCCCTGGCCGCGTGCGGCGGCACGTCCGCGCCGCCCGGCCAGGCCGCTAACGTCATCGTCTGCCAGCACTACAAGGTGCAGCGCGCCACCGTGAAGAACCTCGCCGAGCCGACCGTGGCCGACGCGGTGAAGTTCAGGGGATGGGTCGCGGTCGACGCCGCGCAAGCCACCCCGGGTACTGCGGTGGCCCGCGACCTGGGCGTCATGGCCACCGCGCAGACCGCCGACGCCGCGTACTACGCCGCCTCCGGCCGGGTGCTGGCCGACTGCACCGCGCTCGGCGTCACCTTCCAGCCGTGAGGATCAGGCGGCGGCGGACGTGGAAGCCGCTGATCGGGCGCCTGTGGTTTCCCGGGCGCCCGCGCCGTTCCCGGCCGGGCGAGTGGGCCGAGGAAGACGTCACCGCTGCCCCTTCTCCGCGGCGGCCCGGTCTTCGGCCTCGACCTGATACCAGGCCATCCACTCCGTAAGCTCGGCTGACGAGATGCGGCCGAGGAGTTCTTCGACGGTCATGCTGAGCTCGCGGGCTAGGCCGAAGCAGAATCTCCTGACGGGGCGGTCTCGGAGGCTTTTCCCATCTCGTCCAGTGCGCCCTTGTTTATGCCGGACAGCCGGGCCGCCACGTCCCACACCCGGTCCAGCGCGGCGGCGGACAGCTCACCGAGCGCGGCGACATCGCGCTGGGTGAACAGAGGCTCGCCGTCCTCGCCGACGATGGTCCAGGCGGCGAGCTTGGCCCGGGCGTTCGCCACGTCGGGCACCATCTGGCCGCCGCGCTGCACGGCCATCGACGCTTCCCATTCATCACGCTCACGTCCTCGCAACTCCCGCACCAGCACCACGTCCGAGCCGCTGGCCGGGTCGGCCCATTCCGGAACCCTTACCTCCTCGGTGCGCAGTGCGGAGGCCTTCAGGATCGCGTCCCGGCCGAGGTAGGAGCCCAAGTTATTTCGCCTTTCGCGTGGTCAAGGATGCAATGCTCGCCCCTGCCCTTGCTTTGATTGCAGCGTCGGCAGAGCGTCTGATAGCCGGGCGGGAAACCCTGCTTGACCAGCCAGAAATAGAAGGTGTTGCCCGCGCGGCCCTGCGAGTGGCCGAATAGTGCCTCACGGTGCCGCTTGCCGTTGCCGTCGACGTGATCGATGCTCGGGTTTTCCGTCGTGCCGCAGCAGGCACAGGACCAGCCGTAGTGGTCGAAAACCTGCGATCTGTGACTGCCCTGATATTTACGCTTACCCTCAGCCGCTGGCCGGCGGTGGGTTTCGTAGTAGCTGCGCGACCGCGAACAGGTGCAGTCCCGGCAGTCATTTCTGCGTCCGTCAGGCGCGCCGTCTCCGCGGCGGTAGAAATCATCCAGCGGTTTGACCTGGCCGCATACGACGCAGCGTTTCGTGGCAATATCAGGCATGGCTCACCTTCAGGCTTAGCGGCTAGGTGGGTCTGGGGCCGTCCGGCATTCACCCGGGCGGCTCCTCCTATTATTGCAGGTCAGCTAAGGGATAAGGACGTTGTTGGCCGGAACTTTGGTGATACTGAAGCTCACGTCGACGAGTTCTGCGGCCGTCATGTTGCCGTTCACTGCGCTGGCGGTGACCGTCGCCGGGAAAATGTCCATTCGCTGCCCCGTGACATCACCCTCCCAGAGGAGCACCACGAATCCGATGGTGCCGCGGGGTAGCGTCAGCCGGATGTCGCTGCTGGTGTTGGTCGCGTAGATCGACAGGGAGCAGGATGCGGCGGTGATCGCGCCGGGGATCTCGGAGGTGAACCGGCTGGACAGGTCCGGCGTGGGGGTCGTCGCGCTCGTGACGGTGAACCCGGTGACGGCGGCGACCTCATTGGACAGGTCGATGCCGGCGTTCAGCTCGGCGCGGAGCGGCGCGGTGTAGGTCGCGATCGTGGTGACCCAGTAGATCTTCCGCGTACCTGGCGGTATGTAGCGGATTGTCGGCGTCAGCGGCGTGGGGGGCATTTACTTCTCCTCGCTGGTTCCGGCCTCGTCGGCCTGCTCCGCAGCTTCGGCCGCCTTGGCGGCCTTGGCCTGGGCCCTGGTCACCGGCGGCGGCTCCGGCACAGGTTCCGGCGCGGGCACCTCGTCCTCGCCGAGCAGCCGCCACCCGCCCGCGTAATGCTGGGAGAGGGAGGCCCGGTGCACGCGGCCGGTGCCGCCGGTCTCCGGGTGGATGATCGTCACCCAGTCGGCCTGGTCGGGTTCGCTCATGGCCCCTGCTCCTTAGCTGCTGATGGCGACGACAGCGCCGCTGATCGTGCCCGCCGCGACGTCGAACGTGGCGAGACCGGTGACCGGGTCGCCGTAGACGAGGGAGACCAGCGGGATGATGGTGACGGCGCCGATCGTGGCCGGCAGCGTCACCGTCCGGTTGGGGATGACCAGGCCGTCGAACGTGGTGGCGGCCGGCACGTGCATCGTGATGATGCAGGTGGCGGCGGCGCCGTTGATGAGCATGAGCCCGAGGCCGGAGCCGCAGGGCGCCGTGTTGCCGCTGACGCCGCCCAGCCCGGTGGTGAGGGTTACCGGGTTCAGCCCGGCGTGCGGCGCGACCTGCGATGTGAGAGCCGCCATGGGCACCTCCGGGTTGAGTGGTGGCGAGTAAGATCAGAACTGCGGGGTGGCGAGTGCGGCCGTTTGAGGATGGCGAGTCTGTGGCCATCCGAGGTCCCGGGAGTTGAGCCCCGGCGCCCCGCCCCGTCGGTCAGCGGGTGGTGTACGCGTCGCAGGTGACAGGAAAGACGATCCTGGCGAGCGCCCCCCGCGTCGTCTGCTGCTGCGTCAGCGACCCCATCCCGGGCACCGCGCGCAGCACCTTGCCGCCGAGCGTGTGATCAACGGCGATCGCCGCGCCGCACGCCGCATGCAGCTGGTAGGCCCGGGTCCGCGCCGCGCCGATGTCGCCGTCCGGGTCGATGACCTCGGCGGTGCACATGACGGCGTACCGTTCCCGGTCGGGCCCGGTGCCCAGTCCTTCGGGGGTGGAGGTGCCGGTGACGACATTCTGGTTCTGGCTGGGCGTGTAGCCGACCGCGACGCCTTCCACGGCTTCGAGGGCGGTGAGCTGCCAGCCGTCCCGGACCTGCGTCGCGGCCAGCGCGGGCGCGGCCGTGAACGCGGCGACCAGCGCGGCGATCGCGGCGGGGACGGATGAGGAGTAGGTCACCCGGTCAGTCCCATGTCAGCGTCCACGCTTCCTCGGTCACGGCGTCCGGCCAGCAGGCCGGGTCGTACAGCTCACCCCACGACCACGAGCCGTCCGGCGTGGCCAGGACGGTATGCGGGCCGGGCAGATCGACGCCGAGCAGCACCGCATTATGCTGGACGCTCTGGGCGGTCGGCTGAGGCAGGTACCCCGAGACCGAGCGGTCGGTCGTGACGGATGCTCCGGGATCCGCGCCTATTACCGTCACCGGCCGCCCAGGGCCTATCTCTGCGAACCCCGCCAGCCGCGCGCCCGCCAGCCCGAACTCGCAAGCGGCTTCCAGCGTGGCCAGGATGCTCGCCCCCGCGTCCGGGTCGCTGGCGGTCCGCCAGTAGAGGGCCAGCACGTCAGCGTCGCTCACCGGGCGCCCTGTGAGCCGCAGGGACGCGGCGACGGCTTCGGCCGAGCAGCACGCCACGCCCGCGCCGAGGGCCAGCTGCCGTTTCGCCGGCGCGGGTGCCGGTTTCCCTATGTGAGCCAGGTGCGCGAGATGGGCCACGTGGGCCAGGTGCGCGGCGTGCGCGGCCTTGGTGCCCTTGACCTGCGCGGCGGTCGGCTTGGCGGCCGGTTTCTTAGCGGCGGCCGGTTTCTTGGCTGCTGTCTTCTTAGCGGCGGCCGGTTTCTTGGCTGCTGTCTTCTTAGCGGCGGCCGGTTTCTTGGCGACGGGCTTCTTCACACGTACGCCTCGGTCATCAGCGGCATCCCGTTGAAGCTGCCGTCGAGAAGCTCAGCGGCCTGGTTGGGGATGGCGAACCCGAACCCGGGCACGGTGGCCATCTCCTCGGCTCCCGCGGCCAGCAGGGCAGGGCCGCGCTGGGGCTGCCAGAGGTGCTGCAGGATGATCGCCGCGGCGCTGCCGAACGCGGCCGGGGCTGATGTGCCCCATCCGGCGACGTAGACGACGGTGACCTGCGGCAGCCAGCTAAAGAAAGGACCGTAAAACGGCAGGCCCAGCTGGCGGCGGATCAGCCCTGCATTGGCGTCGAGGTCGAGGCCCGCGCTGATGTTGATCGCGCCGCCGCTGGCGCCCGTGATCGACGTGACCGACACGAGGGGCCGCTGCCGCACCGGGATGACGGTCTGGCCGCTCATCATCTCGGACCGCTCGGTGATCGTCCTGTTGACGAGCGGGCCGCCGGTGTACGACTCCAGGCACGATTCGATCGTCGCGATGAGCCTCTGTATCTGGGTGTCGTTCGTGGTTGTGGCCTGCGGGATGTTCAGCGCGTCCTTGGCGTCCTGCAGCGGCAGCACGGCGACTTCGAACGGGTCGAACACGTCGAAGTCGCCGAAGCTGACCCCCGCGCCGGTGCCGGTCGCCGTCCACGCGAACTGGTAGTGGCCGATGGCGGCCAGGTCGGTGACGGGAATGTCCTGATGATAGGCACCAGTGGAATCATTGGCAGGACTGCCGTAGGTGCCGGTGGTGAGCTGGGTGCCGTCGGCCTGGGCGGTCTTGACGAGCAGGGTGAGCGCCCCGGCGTTGACGAGGTTCCCGTTGACGTCCTTGACGGTCGTCGACACCCTAACTGGCTGGTTCAGGGGATAGCGGGACACGTCACACCGCCTGGACGGTCATGATTACCGGCCCGGTCGTGCTCGTGCTCGGCGCGGTCGACGTGGAGGCCAGAGCGAACATCGTGATTTGCACGCTCGACGGCGACGCCACCATCAGGTCGAAATTATAGGTAGAGGCCGCAGTCAGCCCGGTCACGAGGAACTTCATCGTGTACTGGCGGCTGGCCCCCACGGCGTTGTCGAGGAACACGACGTTACTGGCCAGCATCGGGGTCAGGGTGCCGTGGGCGGCCAGCCCGAACGCGAACTTGTCAGACGCGGTGGCGATGTTCGCGATGAGCGTGGCCTCGACCATGACCGAGCCGGACACGGGCGCGGTGAAGTTGCCGGTGCTGATGTTCGGGACGGCGACCGCGCCGGTCCCGGCGCCCGTAAGGGTGACGGCGCCCCCGGTCGCCACGGTGCCGGCCGGGGAGCCGGACACGTAGGCGCAGCCGGTCAGCGTGTTCGCGGTGACCCCGGTGTAGGTGACGACTGCCGTGGTCGGCCCGGATGCCGCGACGTTGACGGTCCCCGCCGTGGGCCAGCCTGCCGTGTTCGCCACGGCGAGAACCCCCGCGCTGGGGGTGGCCCAGGCCGCGATGCCGGAGATCGTGCCGCCGTTGCTGCCCGCTGCCACCGTCGTCGCGGCGGCGTTAAGCGACGCCATCGTGGCCGAGAACGTGGAGAGCTGGACGACCGTCGCCGGAGCGTACGCCGAGGGCGGGCACAAGAACACGGACGGGCCGTTGAGTGGCAGCGCGTACGGCGTGACCTGGGCATAGGACGAGGTGAGCTGCCGGTTGCCGGACCATTCGGAGCCGGGCGGCAGGCTGCCGGACAGCAGCGTCGTGACGTTTACGAAGTTGTTGTCGCGCATCCGGCCGTACTGGCTGCCGCCGGAGGTGTTGAGGATACCCGTGCCCGCGTTGGTGAAGGTGTTGCCCGCGATGTCGATGAGCCCGGCGCCGGAGTTGAAGTGAATCGCATATGTGGGCGGCGTGCCCGCGTTCCCCTCGAACCGGTTGTCGGTGACGGTGCCGCCGGACTGCTTGGGGTAGAGCAGTGCCTGCCCCTGGAAATTGGTGACCGAGTTTCCCGAGCAAGTCACGTCGAGCTGATTCTCCAGGAAGATGCCGGCGGAAGATGCGGTGGCGGTGCTGCCGCCGCCGTAGCCGGCGTTCCCGGTGACCGAGTTGCCCTGGCCGGGGCTGCCCGCCAGGCCGGACAGGCCGCCGAGCGAGAAATGCGAGTCGACCGGGTTATAGGAGGCGTTGCCGGACATGACGCAGCCCGCGCACTGCCCGTCGAAGACCACGTTCCACACGCAGCCCGCGACGATGTTGCCGGACATGACGCCGTACAGGACCGGGTTCACGGTGGCGGACTCGGTGCCGAAGAAATGCGTGCCGGAGTGCCCGGTCGCGTTCTGCACGTAGCAGTCGCGGATGTAGACGTAGGTGCCGCCGAGGAACACGATCCCGGACGTGGCGGTGCTGTTCGCGTTGACGCCCAGGTCGCGGACGCCGCACCCGGTCGGGTTGACGGCGGCGATGATGGCCGCCCAGTTGGTCGTTCCCGGGCTGAAGTCGTAGCCGGACCCGGCCGGGTTGGCCAGGATGGTCGAGGCGAACCGGCCGGCGCCGGCCAGCTCGACGCCGGTGGCCAGGAGGATGGCCGCGCTGACCAGGAAGGTTCCCGGGGGTATGAACACCCTGCCGCCGCCTGCGGCCGAGGCCGCATTGACCGCGGCCTGGATCGCCGCGGTCGAGTCGGCTACCCCGGTAGGGTCAGCGCCTCCGGCGAACGCGGCGTTGAGGACGTTGAGGCCGGCGCCCGTCGCGGTGAGCGCGTCGATGATGTTGTCGATGTCCTGCGGCGGGTTGCCGGACCCGACGATGCGGGTGTCAGGAGGCAGGGTGAAGTCGACGGGCATCCTAGCTCGGTCCTCCCGTCCTGGTGCTGGTGGCGGTCAGCGTCCCGGAGGCCGGGGCGCCGTAGGTGCCGGCGTACTCCGCCTGGTATTCCGCGTCGGAACTTGCCGCGGCGGCTGTGCTGGCCGTCAGCGTCCCCGCAGACGCCGCTGCGGTCAGGACCCCGGCGGGTACCCCGTTGGCTGTCAGCGTCGCGCCTGGTGTCGTGGAGGTCGTCAGGGCGCCGACGGTGAACGCGACCTGCAGGCTGCCCGCCGCGGTGACCGCGCCGGCGCCGGTGATGGCCGCGATGGCCTGCTGGGCGGCCAGGGCGGACAGGACCCCCGCGCTAGCCGCGCCGGCCACGGCCTGCTGGGCGGCTTTCGCGGTAGCCGCAGCCGCCCCGGCCACGTTCGCGGTGCCGGTGATGTACCCGGCCGCCGTAACTGATCCCGCTCCGGCTGCGGCCGCCTTCGCGGCCTGAGCCGCCGCGGCGGCGACCGCCCCGGCGCCGGCTGCAGCGCCCGTGGCGGCCTGGGCAGACGCCGCAGCGGCCGTTCCGGCACCGGCGACGTTAGCGGTGGCCCCCGCGCCGGTGACGCTGCCCGCCGCCGTGACCGACCCGGCACCGGCCGCGGACGCGATGACGATCTGGGTGGCGACGTCAGCGACGGCGCCCGCGCCCGCCGCGGACCCGGCGGCAGACTGGGCAGCGGTCCCGGTGGCCGCACCCGCGCCAGCGGCAGACGCGGGAGCGATCTGGGTGACGACCGCCGTGACCGACCCGGCCCCGGCGCCGGCCGCCGTTGACTGGCCGGATACCGATCCCGCCGCAGTGACCGCCCCGGCACCTGCGGCCGAGGCGACGGCGATCTGCGTCGCGACGTCGGTGACGGCGCCTGATGCCGCCGCGCCCGCGCCCGCTGCCTGGGTGACGGGCGCCGGTCCAGATGTCCCGGCACCCGCCGCGGCGGCACCAGCGGACTGGACCGCGACCGTGCTGGCCACGCCAGCACCTGCCGCGGCTGCCTTGACGACCTCAGTGGTGACCGCGCTGGCCGACCCGGTCCCGGCCGCCGTAGCGACCGCGATCTGGGTGGCGACGTCAGATGCCGACCCGCTGCCCGCAGCGGCCCCGGGTGCGGCCTGAATGGCAGGCGCGGGCCCGGCTGTCCCGGCTCCGGCTGCGGTGGCACTGGCTGCCTGAACGGCTTGAGTGGTGACGGCCCCGGCGCCAGCTGCAGCCGCCGGGGCGGTCTGGGTGGCGACGGCCGTGACCGATCCGGCCCCGGCCGCCGCAGCGGTGGACGCGCCTCCCACCGACCCGGCCGCGGTGACCGACCCGGCGCCAGCTGCGGCGGCACCGGCGATCTGGATCACTACGTCAGTGACAGCGCCAGCACCTGCCGCGGCTGCGGTAGATCCCTGGACGGCTGTCGCGGTCTCTGCGCCAGCCCCGGCCGCAGCCGCTACGGCGATCTGGGTGACGACCGTGACCGCTGCGCCAGCGCCAGCCGCCGTAGCCTTGGCCGCCTGCGTCGCGATGGCGGTGACAGCCCCGGCCCCGGCGGAGGCGCCCGGCGCGACCTGGGTCGCTACGGCAGAGGCAGCCCCGCCGCCAGCTGCGGAGGCCGGGACGATGACCGTCGCAGCCGCCGTGACCGAGCCGGCGCCTGCGGCGGCAGCCGTAGCATTTGCCTGGTAGAACGTGGCGGCAACGGCGGTGTAAACGCTGGAAGCCAGCGTTCCGGAGAACGTGCAGGTGCCCGTTGCCGAGACGATCTGGTAGCCGCCCGCCCACCCCGGCGCTACGGTCCCGGTGCTGCCTGTCAGGGCGGTCCAGGTTCCCGCGCCGGTCACCGTGAGCGCGGTACCCGCGCAAGCCGTCCCGAAGAAAATCTCGTTAGCCTGCGTCGTAGTGGCGGTGGCCAGGGAGGTGAACGTGGTGGCCGCGGTATGGACCTGGCCCTGCGTCTTGTCGGCGGCCAGGACCCCCGGGATCTCGTAGGCCACGGCGTAGACGGAGACGCTCCCGCTGCCCGAATAGGTGACGACTACCGATGTCGCCCCGGATACGCTGACACCCGGGTCTGACCAGATTTCCGCGTCGGTCTCGACAACGTTCTGCACCGACTTCACTGACGCGAAATGGTCGGCGTTACCGCCGAGCTTGATGCCGCTGACCACGGGGTTGGTCGTAGCCCCCCCGGCGCCGAACAAGACGACGACGGTGTTCCCCGGGGTGACCGCGCTGCCGAAAGTGCAGGTGACGGTGCTGGCGGCGGTGGTGCTGGTTGCTACCGCCGTTACCTGGACCGGGGTCAGGGTCACGGCTTACCGCCCTCCGGTCAGGCGGATGCTCTCACGTCAGCGAGATCTGCAGGCCAGCAGCGGCCCCCGAGCCACCAACTACCTGGAAGGTGTTCCCGGATGCCACGTTGACCGGCTGGCCGTTGAACGGCCCCCACCAGGCCCGCGTGCCCGAGTTCCCCACCAGGTCGAAGCTGACGACCGCAGTGGGCGACCCGTTCGAGACGAACGACTGGGTGGTGAGCGGCACGCCCACCGCCGACCCGGCCGAGCTCGTGGTGGACGCTCCGGCCAGCAGCCACCCACCGTTGGTCGCGGTGGTGTACCCGGACGTCTGGGTGGCGATCTCGGTGCCCGCCGCGCTCGCCGTGCTCAGCGTCGAGTTGAGCCGGATCCGCATCGCCGACGTGCCCAGCGGCGTGCCCAGCGCCGTCCCGGGGATGCCTGCCGCCCCCGTCGGCGTCAGCGCGTTGAGGATGAGGGACACCAGCGTCTGGTCGATGGCCGCCATTTACGTCTCCTCGCCTGCGTCCGCGGACGCATCCAGTACGGTCTGCGGCCCGGCCGCTACCACGCTGCCGTCCGGGTCGAGCACCTGCCACCCGGCCAGCTCATCCGCTGGCGGCTCGCTCATCTAGCGCTCCTGACCGGTGCCGAGCAGCGGTATATGCGCGAGCGCGCCCATCGAATCGAGCAGGTCCAGCGTCGCGTGCGCGACCGTCTTGCCCCCGGCGTCCACCACGTGGCCGTCGGGGTCGAGTACGCGCCAGCCCTGGTCCGGCTCCCACGGCGGGATGACCAGCCGCGCCACGCCCAGCAGGTGCATTACCAGGCCTTGCCGCCGGCGGGGTGCTCGCCCTGCGCCGGCTTCTTCACCGTGCCGCTGTGACTGGCACCCCCGGCGTCGCGCTCATCCGCGGCGGCCTGCTTCTTCGCGGCCTTCTCCGCGTCGACGGCGTCATCGACCGCGGACTGCGCCGCCGCGTCGCCTTCCGCGCGCACCTCCGCCTGGTATTCCTGCTCAGCCTCGGCGTCTTCCCGCGCCTCGGTGGCCTGCTCGGCGGCGGCGGCCGACTGCGCGGCCTTCGCTTCGCCAGCGTCGCGCCCGACCTTGGCGGCTGCGTCCTTGCGTACCTTCTCCGCGTCGCTCACAGCGGTCCTCCTCAGATCAGAATGGTTGTCTTGACGTGTCGTTAATCTCGTGAACATGACGGACGTAACCCCGGAACAGGCGCACACGGCAAAGCACCTCGTGAACTCGGCCGGGGCGTACGGCGCGCTCATCGCCTTGGCCGCGCAGCTCCCGGCTGAGACCCTCACCTTGATCCGCTCGGCGCACGAGGACGCAACTGTCGACATGTGCTGCAACGCGCACTGCGAGGGGCGGGAATGCTGCATCGACGTCCTGCTCGATGACCCGGCTAGGTACGCGCCGGACAAAGTAGCCGAGGCGAAAGAACTGCTGCACCGTTACCGTGAGCAGCTTCAGCAGCCTTCCTAGATCAGGATCGTCGTCTTGACGTGGCCCACGCGCACCCCAGTGCAGACGTGGACGGGGATCCCGGCCGCGCCGCACCGCAGGCAGAACGTCATGTCCTCCCCGACCAGCGCTGACCCGATCACCGACTCGCGAAACCACGGCGCGGCCCGGTCCCCGGACGTCTTCTCGACGTGATCGAGCGCGTTCCGGTGCATCAGCAGGAACGCCGCGCCGGTCGCGCTGACCGGCATGCACGCGTCCTGCGGCCAGATCTTGTAGCGCGCGAACCCCACCTGGCCGCTGTCCTCGTCCTTGACGAGCTCGTACATCGTCGGCTGCTTCTGGCCGGTGGTCCCGTCCTGGGAGTAGCACAGGGCACCCAGGACGGGGCGTGTTGCCGGATCGGCTGCGCTGACCAGCCGGTCCACGTCTGCGGGGGTGAACACCATGTCCGTGTCGATCATGAGCAGCCACGGCGCGCGGCATTCCTCGAGGAACCGGCGGACGGTCAGGTTCCGGGCCTCGGAGATGTTCGGGCCGGACGGCGCGTCGAGGAACACCTCGATTCGGGCGCCGCCGCTCTTGCGGGCCAGGGCCAGCATCGAGGCGAGGAACTCGGCGCGGACCGTGCCGCCGTGGACGTAGCCGACCGCGACGTGCTCCGGCGGCGTCCGGCCGTGCGGCATCGCCTAGCTGGTGCCGTACGTGGTGAGGCCGGACTGCACGGTGCCCGGGTAGTTCCCGCCGGGAGTGTCCATGCTGCCGCCGTCCGGGGCGCCTGGGACCGGGCCGCCCTCGTCGCCGCCGTACTGCGGGATGCCGTCCTGCATCGTGCCCGGGTACTCGCCGGTGTGGCCCTGGATCGGGTTCTCCATGTTCGCGCCAGGGTCGATGTCCGAGGACTCGTAGTCGGGGAAACCCGAGGTCACGTTCATCGCAGGGGCGCCGGCCGGGGACATCAGGATCGCCTCGGACTCCTGCTGCCGGGGGCTGTCCCGGTCGGGGATGCCCGCGCCGGGCCCCGAGCCTTCCCCGCCGCCGGACAGGTCCATCGCCGCCGTCAGCGCCGCCTCGATCCCGCCGATGTCCTGCGGCGCGCTGATGTCGTACGGCGCGGTGCCCTGGCCGTCCGGGGTGACGCCCGAGTACCCGGCGGCGTCGCCCGGGCTGTCGGCGGGGGTGACCGGGTCCGGTGCGCCCTGCGGGTCAAGGCCCTGGAAAAACTCAGACATCATCTCTCCTCTGGAGGGGGCATCTGCGCCATCCGCCGGTGCCGCATGCAGGACCGGAACCCCGTGGCGGGGGTCCGGTGGCCGGCTATCCGCCAGCAGCCCTTCTCATGACAATTCAGCCAGTGCCATATCACGGCCACGATCGCGAGCTCGCCCAAATCGGAACCGAACCCGGACCACGCGAGATACCAGCCGCCGGAGGCGTCATCGAGGCCCAGGACGTGCGCCAGCCAGTGCACTCAGGCCGGCTCGTTACCGGTGCTGATGAACGTCTCCGGTGCGCCGCCGCGCGGCGGGTCGTAAAACTGGCCCGAGGGATCGGTGCCGCCCTTGAGGCCGCCGACCGCGCCGGGGTCGAGCGGCGACGGCGGGAATGTCATCAGGTCCCCGATGGTGGACCCGGCGCCGTTGTCACCCTGGAACTCCTGCCAGCGGCCCGTCGCATTCGCGACCGCCCCGGCCACCGTGCCGGACACGTCGTCGCGGCCGCCCGCGTCCGGGTCACCCATCGCGTCGATCGGCGACAGCGGGCCCGCGTAGTACGGCGCGTCGGCGGTCCCGGCGGCGATGTCATGCGCTGCGGGAGACTCGGTCGTGCCCAGGCCTACGACCCCGGACATGATGTCCGCGGCCGGGTCCGACAGAGGGCCCATCTCCGCGGCGTAGTCCGGCGGCTCGGGGGACAGGTCAGCGCCCGCGTACGGCACAGGTGCCGGGCCGGAGTTCGGCGCCGCGGGCATCTGCAGGCCCGGGTCACCGGGCGAACCGTGGATGTCAGCCATCACTGCCTCGCCTGGACGAAGATCTTGGTACGGGTCGCGTCCGCCGTGGTCTGCACGATGCGGAACCGGACGTACGGGGTCAGGACCGCGACGAGCAGCCCGGTCGTGAGCTGCGAGGCCCCGGCAAGCGCGGCGTAGGTCACGTCGGTGTCGAGCGTCGCGCCGTCGAAGCTGCCCTCGATCGTCGGCGTGGTCGTCCCCGTCGAGTTGGTGAACACCCACGCCAGCAGCATGTTCGTGAAGCCGGTCGTGTCATACCACCCCGACACGATCGGCGACAGCGCCAGCGTCGCCGGGGTCACGTACTCGAAGAGCCGGTTGCCCGGCAGCGTCCACGCCATCTACGCCGACTTCCCCGCGGTCTTCGGGGGAGCCTTCGCCGGCGCGGTCTTCACCGGCTCCTGCGGCGGCTCAGCCTTCGCCGGCTCGCTTTTGGGCTCCTCCGGCTCATCCTCGCCGCCCAGGTCCAGCGGCCGGAACAGCGTCCCGGACCCGTCCCGGTCCCGCTTCACCAGCGGATGCCCGAACGACAGCACCTGGCCCTTGGTGATCAGGTGGTCGCTGCCGTCCTCCATCGTCGCCACGAACGTGTCCGTCGCCTGCATCGGCGGCTGCTGTGCCATCATGCCCTCCTAGAATTCCGGGCCCGCCGTGTGGACCGCCAGGTACTGCAGCATGCCCGGGCTCACGTGGCCCTGGCCCGCCACCGGCGCGGTCACGCTGAACGCGGACGGGTTCGCCGCCACCGCCGGGTGCGCCGAGTCCCGCAGCGCGCCCGCCATCGTCAGGATCGAGCTGATCTCCGCGCCCGAGACGGCCGGCGGCGTCGCCGCGGTGCCCGCGGTGCCCGTGTCGGTGTAGGCCACCACCGCGCCGAGCGTCGCGACCAGCACGTTCTCTGTGGCCGTCACCGTGCCGCGGTACACCTTCACCGCGGTCGTGCCGGCCGGGAGCGCCGCCCACGTCAGGCTCGCGGTCCCGTTCAGCGCCACCGAGCATGTCGCCTCGTTGCTCGCGGTCGTCTCGCCGCGGCCGTTCAGGCCGGTGATCTTCCAGAAGTAGGCAGCCGCCGCGAACGAGCCGCCGCCCACGTTCGGCGACGCGGCCAGCGTCGACGGGGGCGCCAGGATCGTCGCGAGGACGAAACTGTCCGTGCAGTACCTGGCAGTCATCGTCAGCCTGCTTTCCCGGCCAGCATGTCCAGCATGGCAGCCGCGTGATACTCCGCGATGTACTCCATCAGGTCCTGCACCCGCTGGCCGGTCGGCTGCACCACAAGCCACAGCTCCAGGTTCTCCGGGTACCGGTTATCTGACTTGATGCCGTTCTTGTGGTGGACATTCTCGATGCCCGCCAGGCGCCGGCCAAGGGCTTGCTCCATAACGAGCACGTGCTCGAGGACCCGGCGGCCATCTGGCAGCGTGCGCCGGACGTATCCCTCTTTCGTCGGCTTGACGACGCCTCTGACCCGTATCGGCTGCGCCGGGCCTACCTCGCCTGTGCGGCGCAGTCTCTCGCCGTGGAGGTGGCAGTAGGCCGCGCCCTTGCGGCGGCGGTCGCAGCCTTCAACCGCGCAGGACTGCTGCGGGGCTGGCGTGCGCCCCGGCCGCATCCGGCCTGCCGGGCCTGGTTCGCCGGTGGCCCGGATCCGGGATCTGTGCATGGCGCAGTAGCCGCGCGACTCGGTGACTTTCTCGCAGCCCTCAACCGAGCATTGAGACTTAGGCTGCCATTCGCGGGCTTCGAGCGTTCCCGCCCGGCGCAGCCGGGTGTAGTGCATGCGGCAGAGACCGCGAGCCACTACGACCCGGCTGCACCCTTCGACACTGCATATCTCGTTCATACCCCGAACTTACCAGAATATGAACCCGATAATGCGGTTTTCTGGTCAGGCGCCCTTCATTACGCGGAAAGCGTTGGGAACGGCGACCTGGCTGGATGTCCTCCAGAACATGAACCACGGATTGTTACTCACTCATCACGGTAAGTGAGGCCAGGTCATTTCTGCCTGGCTCTGCATCTTTGCCATCGATGCAGACCGGACTATATCTTCAGCTCCAGCCCTGCTCAGCTATGCCGGCTTCACAGGTCTATCGGAGTTGCCTCGCGTGTAGTCTCTACGGACTCCCCGGCACGGGTTGCCTCGGTATTCCCCTTGGATTGGCGGGGTTCACCGATACAGCGTGGTTTTCACTGACAGATCGCTCTGTCAGGCGGCCAGTTCGAATTGACCGGCCTGCCCTCCGGGCAGGATGCCACCCGTCTGCTTGACGAGCGGCTCATAGATGAGCGAAACGCCCACTCGGTCAACCACTATGAATTGCCCGAAGTCGCCCATGACGGTTTCGAGGGCGCCGCTGGTGGTGACGCCGCCCATCGTGGTCGACTCGTAGATCGGCGCGCCGAGCAGCGTCTCCGGCTGCCCCTTGCCGAGGTTGGTCCAGAACGACGCGCCGCCGGCGGTGTCGAGCTGCCGGAACTTGTTGATGATCGCCACGTTGGCGACCCATGCGCAGCCGGGAGCGTTCCGGAACCGCGGCGGGAGCGCGCCCTGGACGGCGTAGATGTCGCCGACCGCGACGACCAGCGTGGTCGCCGTGGTGATGACCGTGGTGGCGCCGGTGATGACGCCCTGCGGGACGCCGCCCGATCCGGCGCCGGTAGCGAACGCGGCCTCTTCCAGCCGGTCCTTGGCGTCCGCGAGGAGCCGGGGGAGCTGCTGGCCGAAGTCGGTGTCCTCCAGGACTTCGTACGAGCCGAACACCCAGGCCGCGGCCTTCTGCGGGGTGATCTGGACGTTCCCCACGGTCGGCGTGTTGTCGGTGGTGATCGTGCCTTCAGTGAGCCACGCCGCGTTCACGCCCGCCGACGTGACGCCGTTCCACGTGTTGCTGGTGGTCTGCTTGACGTTGCTGATCCGCCGCCACGGGTTCGCCGACCCCGTGTTCGTCAGGATTATGGTCGGGTCGAGAACAAAAGGCAGGAGGTACCCGCCGTTCGCGAGGGTCAGGCTCAGCGCGGCGCGCTGGGCGTTGCCCTGCGGGTCCTCCATGTAGGCGCGGAACGCCTCCTGGTACTCCTCGGACCCGGTGGTCAGCATGTGCTCGGCGACGCCGCGGCCGAGGGTGCCGGGATTCTCCTGCACCATCCGGGTCGCGTTCTCCGCGAAGTCGCTGGCGAGGTTGCCGCGCTTGACTTCCATCTCGATCGCGTCGAACGCCCGGCCGCGGAGCTCGTTCGTGCGGACAGTGTGGTGGCGTACCGCGTCGAGGTCCTCGTACGGGTTGCGGTACCGGCTGCCGATCAGGTCCGGGTTGCCGCCGCGGTAGGGGCTGTCCCGCCTGCCGTCGCCCGCGTTCTGGTTGATGGTGCCGTCGGGCCGCTCGAGGTTGCCCTCGTCGTCGGCGGCGCGGGTGATGCCGCGGATCCGCTCCATCCGCTCGATGAGCGGCTTGGACTTGGCGTCCAGTTCCTCCCAGCGGGTCAGGAGGCTGTCGCGGTAGTCGCCGTCGGCCTCCTCGGTGATCTCCTCGGAGTTCTCCATCCGCTGGAGCTCGATCTTGATCCTCGCCTGTTCGTCGAGGTATTCCTGCAGCGTGGCCATGCGCCACGTCCTTTCGGCTGGTTACCAGGCCAGCCCGAGCCGTTCCCGCGCCTCCTTGCTGCGGAGGGCGTACAGCGCGTGCTGGTGATACCGGGCCGAGTGCTCGTCACCGTCTGCACGGCTGAGCGGGTCGCCGGCGGCGGGTTCCTCGTCTTGGGGAAGTGCCTCATCAAGCTCGTCCGGGTCCGGGCCGGAGCCGGGAGTGGACATGCGGACGCCGAGGATCTCGGCGCCCGAGTACGCGGGCCACAGGACCGGGCCGTAGTCACGCAGGCCCAGCTCGGTGCGGCGGACGGTGCGCAGCTGCCCGGCGCTGTCGCGCCGGTGCTGGTCGCCGCGGCGCAGCTGCGGGTCCGAGCGCATGATCGGGCCGACGAACGACTGGGCGGTGATCGACCCGTTGCGGATGTTCTCCAGCACCTCATCGGCGAGCGGCGTCTCGGAGTACCGGGTGCGGGTCAGCACGCCGCGGGCTTCGGCGGCGATGTGGACCGGGACGCCGATCGGCATCGAGAACCGGTCGGAAGGGGCGCCGGACAGGTCCCGGCCGTGGTTCCACAGAACTTTCACCGAGGACGGGAAGCCGCCGCGGGCCCGGGACGCGTGGTCGATCGCCCGGTTGAACGCGCTGGGCTCGATGACCTCGATGTAGTGGCCTTCGTGGTCGTGGATCTCGGCTTCCTGCCCGAACACCGCCGCGTACGCCTCGACGACGCGGCCGTCGCCGCCCTGCTCGGAGCGGATGATGTGGATGTCCTCGAGCGAGTAGATCCGCATGAACTCCGCGCGGGACGCGCCGTTGCTGGCGCCGCTGCTGCTGTCATCGCTCACCTGGACTCCGAACTTCTTGGCCGCGGCCTTGATCGCGGGCATGGCCTTGTCTGCGAACGGTGACTTCGAGGCCTGCGCCAGCGCGTTGCGGACGTGCGCGGCGTCCTGGATAGGGAAATGCCGCAGCGACCGGGGGATTGTGCGGCCCGACCCGTCCTTGGTGCCGCCGCTTTCGATGTACGCGAACGCGGAGTCGGGCAGGTCGTTGATGTCTGCGGTCGCCATCTGGGCCCGCTGCGTCGTCGTCACCGATGACCTCCCGGTCGCCTTCTTGATCTCCGCCGCGTGGGTCGCCGGCCAGATGCCGAGCGCGTCGTGGTGCGCCTGCGCGCAATATCCGTGCGCGTCGTCGAGGAACTTCGACAGATGCAGCACGCACCTGTCGTAATCGCCTGGCTGGCCCCAGCGGATTTTCGCCGCGCCGTCGCCGTGAACCCAGTACTCGTGCAGCCGCTCAGTATCGGCCGGGTGGGCAGTCTGGCCGCCGAGACGGACCGCGCCGTACTCGTCCATCAGAGCTTCGCTGCCTGCGCGTCGAGTGCCGCGGCCTGCGTCAGCAGCGTGTGGATCTGATGCTGCAGGTGGGCGACGTGCGCCGCGTGATGCGACGGCTTCTTTTTCGCCGTCGCCGTCTTCTTGGCGGGCGTCTTGGCCGGCGCTTTGGCGGCCGCCTTCGCGGCCGCGGTCGCCTTCTTGACTGACGCCAAGGCCGCGTGCTGCTTCTGCGAGGCGGCCAGCTCGGCCTTCAGCGTGGCCGCCTGCGCGCGGTCGGCTTTGGCCTGGGCGAGCAGCTGCGCCTTGCGGGCCGCGTTCGCGGCGGCGGCGCCGCTGGCCGCGCTCTTGCCCTTGGCCGGGGCGCTCGTCTTGCTGCTGCCGCCGCTGGCGGTGCCGAACTGGCCGCCCGTCGATGACCCGGCCGCGACGTGGGTCATGTTGTAGCGGGACACATCGGCCGCGCCGGACGCCCACGCCCGCGCCCAGGCGGCCGTCCAGGTGTCAGGCACGGCCGTTCGCGCCTTCGAGCTCGCCGCGCCGGGCGCTGGACGGCCGCGGGGTCGGCCGCGTGCCGTTCCCGCCGTCACCCGGCGACGTGGAACCGACCGGCAGCCGCGGCATCGTCGGCGGGAGAGGGTCAGCGGTCGCGCCCGGCTGGCCGGGCTGCGGCAGAAGGTGCTGCACGTTCCCGGCCGGGAGCGGCGGCGGCTCGGCAGCCTCCGTCAGCTGGCCCATGTCGCCGGCCTCGATCGCCTTGACCGCGCTCATCTTGTCGTATCCGCTCTGCTGCAGCGCCAGCAGCGCCTGGGCGCGGATCAGCGTGACCTGCGCCCGGACCTGCTCGCCGTCCTGCAGCGCCGCGATGTCGGCGGTGTCCACCCACAGCCGCGACCCGGCCGGGACACCCGGTACGAGTTGCTCCAGCGCGCCGCACAGCGACCGCCACAACGGCCGCAACGTTAGGTCCCCGAACCGGCGGATCACTTCCTGGTACGACTTGCCGGCGCCCTTGATGGACTCCAGGCCCACCAGCAGCGGCGGCACTCCCGCCGCCGCAAGGACCCGCTCGACGCCCAGCGCCTGGACGTTCGTGAAGTCGATCTGCGTGAGCGAGTTGCCGACCGCGACCAGGTCCGCGCCCTGGTCCAGGATCAGCGTCTTGCCCGCATTCGACGGGCCGCCGTACCGGGCGGTCATCCGCTCCCGGATCGCGTCGACCGTCCCCGGCTGCAGCTTCTGCGCGTACTTGATGACCAGGTTCGGGGTAGCGTTGGCTTGCAGGTAGCGGATCTTGAACTGGGACATCGCGTCGTCGCCCTGCACGTCCCGCATCACCGGAGTCAGCCACGACATGCCCCGGAAGTTGGCCTGCGGGTCGGGGATCGGAGCCCAGTGCGCCACCTCGGCGGCGGGGGCCATGAACCCGGCGCCCTGGTCCAGGACCGTTTTCGGCGGCTCATGCCAGTAGCCGATCTTCCGCCGGTACGTGCCGCCGCCCGCGACGGGCACCATCTCGCTGACGATCGTCACCCAGTCCGGGCGCAGGCGGACCAGCACGTCCTCGCCCGGAGGCGACCACGTGTAGGAGTTCCCCGCCACGCTGGCGTCCTGCTCGCAGCGGGCGATCAGCTCACCCGACGTCGTATCCGGGCCCCACGGATGCTCCAGCACAGCCAGCGAGGTGTTGCCGTACAGGTGCTTGTCGTCTTTGGCCTGCAGCTGGAACGCCGCTTCGGACAGGAGCATCATCCGGACGAGGATGGCGGCGAAGACGGGGGAAGCGTTGGCGTTGGCGTTCTGCGCGAACGCGGTCAGCGACGGCAGGATCGCCTCACGGTCCGGGCTGCCGTAGGTGCTGGTCAGGACCGCCGCGCCGCTGGCCAGGCCCTCCCAGTAGCCGTCCCGGCGGATCAGCCGGTCCAGCAGCCTCACGACGGCGGCTCCAGCACTTCCAGGGTCGTACCGCCGGACAAGATCATCACCGGCACATCATCCGGAAGCCACGCGGTCAGCCCTTTCATGAGCACGGACGCCTTGGCCTTATCGATGTGTTCCGGGACGTGCACGACGACCCGGTCGCCGGGCTTCAGCGTCAGCCGCTGGACGTCGACCTTCACCCGGACCGCCGGGCCCGTTCCAGCACGGTCGCCAGCGTCGGCACCTCATGCACGGCCGGCTGCGCCCGGCCCTGGCCGTCGTCGCGGGACAGCGCCCACGCGCCCACCGCCAGCGAATCAGCGATGACGCACAGGCCGAAGCCGAGACGGCCGGTCAGCCACCCGCCCGCCAGGACGCCGAGCAGGGAGATGGCCAGGAGGGCGGCGGACAGGCGCACGGCGACCTCCTAAGCTGCGGGCATGAGCGACGACACGATAATGACGATCGCCGTGATCCTCGCGGCCCTGATCGTTGCGGCACTCCTGGCGCTGGCGTTCGCTGCTGCGGTGCACTACGGGTGGTTCTGACGGGACCTGCGGCGGGCGGTCCGTCCAGCCGCTCTCTGCTGGCAAACGGGGTGATGCCGCCTCTTACCTGCGGCTCGGCCGCAGTCAGACCCGCCCAGACGCCTGGATTAACTGCTAATTGAGTGCTCCAGGCGACCCTATTAGCACCCGGGAGCCTGGTTACTTGCCTGGAGCACGCGCCTAGACCGCCCAGACGCCCGGCGTGGCCAGTTCCTCCCACCGCGCGAACGCCCACGCGGCCAGCGTCGCCGCGACCAGCGGCGACTGATCCACGGCCACCTTCGGATCCCACGCCTGCGCGCCCGCCAGCGGCCTTTGCTGACCGCCGCGCACAGCAGCGGTCAAAGGTGCCTGGTCCAGGTGCGCCAGCCGGCCGTCGTTCACCAGGTCGAGGAACTCGCCATGCGCCACCGCCATGTCCTGCGTGTCCGGCTGCGTCACCAGGATTCCCGCCTCGGCCAGCGGCCTGATCAGCGTCCCCGACTGCGCCTTCGGGTTCACCACCACCGCGACCGGGTCATGCTTGGCCCACAGCCCGGACATCCGCGCCACGACGCCGCGCGGATGGTCATACCAGACCAGGTCCACGACCAGGCGCGTGCCGCCCTGCTCACGGCCAGCCGCCACGATCGACGAGTGATTGCGGTCCTCGCTGATGGCCACCCCGAAGGCGACCTCGCCGCTCACAGCCGCACGCCTGGCACGGCGGACGCGGTCCACGTGTCCTTGCCGATGACTTCCCAGCCCGGCTTGGCCACGTCCGGCCACTGGCACAAATAGGCTCTGCGAAACTCGGGCAAATCCATCAGCTCGAAGTCGGCTTTCACGGTCTCCTCGCTCACCGTGATCCCCAAAGCGGGCATCCGCCGCCACCACGTCGCAGGATCCGCCGGGTCCTCGTCATCAGCCGCGCTGTACCCGATGTAGCAGCCGTTCGACGTCACGCCCATCTCCGCGCGGGCCCGGCCGTCCTCGACCTTCCCCCGGAAGTACGCCGACTTCTCCGTGCCCGCCGCGGACACCACCCACAGCTGCGCGTCGCGGGTCATCATCGCCGGGCGCATCGCCTGCTCCAGGTGGTCATCCTGCTGCGCCCACGCCTCGTCGATCACGCCCAGGTCCACGACGTCGCCGTGGCCGGACGTCTGCGTACCGCTGACCAGGCCCAGCATCGACCCGTTCCTGAACACGTACGCCTCGCTGCCCGAGCCGCGGCGCACGTCGATGAACCGGCGCAGCTTCGACCGCTCGATCAGCGGCCACCACACATCCAGCAGCCGGTGCCGCGCGTCCAGCCTGGTCTGCGCCGTGTAGCTGATCTGCGTCCCCGGGCGCCGCAACCCCCGCGCCACCATCATCGACAGCAGGTCAACCGTCTTGCCCTGCTGCCGCATCACCTCGATCACGACCTGCCGGTACGCGAACCGGCCGTCCGGGCCCAGCTCCGTCGTGACGGCGTTGACGTCATCCTGCCACGGCATCAGCCCAGGTCCGAGCGACGTGCGGAAGCCGAGCAGCCGCGCCGTCTGCCCGATCCCGGCCGCCAGGTTCGGGCGCCCGGTCGCGGGGGTGGCGAACCTAGGCCGAGCCGAGGGCGCCGAACAGTCCCGCGAGGTCGTCATCCGGCTTCTCCGCGCGCTTCCCGATCAGCTCCACCAGCGTCTTGCGGAGCTCCGCGCCCAGGATCGCGTTCGACGGGTCCTCCCGGTGCGCGCAGACCATCCGGGCGGCCAGGTCGCGCAGTTCCGCCGCCGGGTCAAACGCCGGGCCACTTGCCAACTCGGTTGCCAAGTCCGGCACCGAGGTTGGCAACCCACTTGGCGACCCGCTCCGGACGGCTGCGCAGCGGCGGCACAGCGAGTGGTCGCCCGCTTTGTGCAGTCGCTTCCGACGCGACCGCAGCGCCTCGCTATCCGCCATGCCTCATCCGATCATCGCCAGTTGCTCCTGATCGCAGCGGGCCGCCCGGCCGCAGTTGCAGCCCAGGTGCGCCGCGCGCTTATTCGCCGCCGTATCGTCGCCGCCCTTCGATATCGGCGCTATGTGGTCGATGCTCTTCGAGCGCGGATCCGGCCACTTGAAGTCCTTGCCGATCGGCTTCCGGCAGATCCCGCACCGCCAGTGGTCGCGCTCCAGTATCTCGGCATCGGTGACGCCATCCCACGTCTCGCGCCGCCGCTGCTTCCGTATCCGGTCCTGCCGCAACTTCCGGGGCATGTCCCCGGCCACATAGCGCCGGTAGGGCGGCCGTGAACCATTACGCCACGCCGTCGTGCATGACTTCGAGCAGAACCGCTGGCCGGCCCGGTGCTGCGGCTTCGGAACATAGGACTCTCCGCACAGGACGCAAATCCGTGGCGCTGCCGTCCGGGGTGGCAGCCGGCAATCCCGGCAACGCCGACGATCAGGCGGCGCGGAACTCGCGGTCACCTGAACTGTCTTGCCGCACTCTGAGCAAACGCCGTGCCCGGCACGCTCGGGGTTGCACAGGCTGTGATCGCCGGCTCTGTGGCGTGCCAGCTCTTCTAGCGGCCGTCCTGGCTTCTTTTCAGGGGCCTCTGCACGCGACTGCGCCAGCAGGCACTTAGAGCACGCCGGCCTGCCCTTATAGGTTCCGCCGCCGCAGGATACGCAGACGCCGCCGCGTTCCTTCGGACCCGGTGGCGGCCGGGACATCGACCAGGCAAAAGCCCGCAGATCGCGCATGAAGCTCCCAGAGACTGCGGCAGCGCCCGCTCTCTGGGAGGACGAGCGCTGCCTGACCCTCAGTGATCAATTGAGGGCTCACACTAGGTAAATCATACCGCGCCACGTGGCACGTAACTCTGCGTGTACGCGACGTGGCTGCGGAGTCGGCTGACCTGTTCTAACTTCACACGCGATTCGATTTCTTCGGTTGACCTGGCGTTGTTCGTTCGAACACGAAGACATCGCCAGATGGTGGGGTAGTCACTGATGACCGGGCGGGTGGTCAGTCCTGACCGTGGTCACTGCCTGTCACTGCGCTCGGGGCACTGTCTGCGCTGCGCACCGTCATGTGCGCTGGCAACCGCCGTCTGCAATTGCGCCCGTCATGTGCGCTGCAAACGGGACCGCTGCATGTGCGCTGCGCCGGTCACCGTGTCGTTCACCAGCGGCCCGTTCGCCAGCGCTTCCGGGGTGGTGGAGTTCTCCAGGACGGCGACGTACAGCCACTCAATCTGCGCCCCGGCTGTCACGCCCCAGTTGCCCGGAATCACCACTGCCTCGCTGACTGCCACGTCCTGATCCTGCCGCGCTTCCGGTTGCCGCGGATCGCGCCGTCCGCCCGGTTGTGCGCCCGGCACGCAAGACCGGGTAGATATCCGCTGCGGTCCGCGGTGTGCGGCAGGTCGAGGTAACGCCGTGCGACAGCGAGCGGCCACCACGTCAGCGGTTCGCCGCCGTGCGCGCACCGGTCACCGGGCCTGTACTGCGCTAGCCGCCGTTCCCGTTCGGCCTGGTGTGACTGGCCGTAGCCGCGCTGTGCGGTCGTGCCGGTCCACCGCTTGCGTGCTGGTGCGCGGCGTTGCGGCATGGTGCGCGCCATGGTCAGCGACCGCCGGAGTCATCTAGCAGCGCCGACTCGCCGGCGGTGTGGCCGTCGTAGTAGCCGTCCATCCAGTCGCGTTCCCCGTCGGTCACGGCGAAGCTGAACGCGTGGTCCTCGCTGCAGAGCGCATCGGTGAATCCCTGGTCGTATCCCTGCTTCCAGGAAACGGTGCGGACAGCCATGGCGGCTCAGGCGGCTGGCGGCGCTGCTGGCGGCGCGAGCGCGGCGACGGTGGTAACAGCGCCGGTCAGGTCAGCGGCGGCCTTGTCGAGGCCGGTCAGGTCGAGCGCCGGGTTGGCCACCTTCAGCGCGGCGATCTCAGCGGTGATCGCGGCCGCGGCGGTACCGAGGTTCGCGACGCCGGCCTCGATGGTGGTGACGTCGGCGGTGATGTCGTCTTGCTGGCTCATGAGCACATCCAGTTTCAGGTTGATGGTGTTGAGCTGGGCGAGGATCTGGTCGAGTGTCGCTGGCATCTTGAACAGGTTCCAGGTGGTCACGGGTCAGCGGGTGATGATGCGGCCGGGGTGGTCCTGCGCCTCAGCCATGGCGTCGCGGATCCGGTCCTCATCGGAGGGCGTGTCCTCGACGGCTAGATTGCCGAGCCGCACGACGACGGTGCTGTCGCCGACCGCCCCGTCCACTCTCACCACGGCGACGTCGACACCAAACGCCACGATGGTGGCGGTCAGGATGACCGTGTCGCCTGCCTTGTGCTCAGCCATGGTTCAGGCCTCCGCGGACAGGCCGGGGTCCTCGCCGGAGGCTGCGCTGCTGGCCGGAATCCGGATGTCCATGGTGACCACGCCGTCCTCGCCGACGCTGAGCTCGACGACCGCGCCGTCGAGGTCCGTGCCGCGCGGGACGCGCAGCGTGCGGTCCTCGTAGTCCGGTTCCGGGTTTTTCCCGTAGGTGGCGTTGCTGAGCGCGGCCATGGTCAGCGCCTCCGCAGGAACAGGATCAGGACGACAATGAGGATGATGACCAGGACAGCGCCGAGGCCGATGTACATCAGACGGCTCCGCCTCTGCCGTAGCGGCCGGACCGGTTCCAGCCCCACGCCACCTCAGCGCACACCAGCGCCAGGCCGATGAGAAGCAGCCAGATGATCCAGTCGGGCATCGTTTTACCGCCTTCGCTTGGTCAGGCGTCCGGCGCGTGCAGGCTGCCGGAGACGTGGCTGCCGCCGAAACTCGACGCCGACGCCCCGTACTTCGGATCGGACAGCACCGCCTTCAGTGCCTCGTACAGCTCCATCTCGATGGCCGCGCTGTCGGCGGGGGTCGAGGACGGATCCGGTGCGGGGACGTGACCTGACGCGTTCAGGCTCCAGCTCATGATGTCCTTTCACATGGTCAGGCCCGGCGTCCTGACGGACCGCCGGGCCTGTACCTTTCGCCGGGTGAACCCGCAGAATGGGCTTCGCAGGGGGCCGCGGGTTCATCATTTGGCCTGAGCCGCTGCCCGTGATGCGGGTACGGGCACACTGCTCCTAGGCGCACGTTATATGACGCCAACCGGAGATGTCTACCTTCGGCGTCATCTGCCGGCGCGTCGTTCCGCCATGGCCCGGCCGCGCGCGCTGAGCGGCCGGGCCATGGTGCCTCCTACGGCAGGTGCGCGTTGTCCTTCCACGTGTAGTGGTCGGACGTGCCGCCGATCGCGGTCGCGCTGCCGCGCAGCTGCGCGCCGATGCCGTCCGGCCGCACGACCAGGCCGGTGGCCACGTCCTGCAGCTGGCTGGGCTCGCCGGATAGCAGCCTGAACTGCTGCCACGGGCCGGTGTTGCACGGGGTGAGGATCAGGCCGTCCGGCACCGGGTCAGGCCAGCCGCCGCCCGGGTCGGACACGCACAGCCCGGTAGCGACGCCGCCGGCCCTGGTCGCCTCGAACTGCCACACGCCCGAGCCGCGGTTGATGCGGATGAACAGGGTGGCCGGGTCGCTGTTGTTGGCGGGCCAGCCGGCGATGATCGCGCCGGCCGCGTAGTGCTGGCGGAACACGTCGAACCCGTTGCCGAACGCGTTGACCTCATCGCCGAAGTTGCCCATGGCCGACGGCGGCGGGGTAGATGTGCTCGTGCCGGTCGGTGACGGGCTGGGCGACGGCGTGGACGGGGGGCCCGTGACGCACGGGTTCGCGTCGCTGTTGAGGAAGAAGACCCCGCCAGAGGTGGTGGAGATCCCGCTGAGGGTGAAGAACACCTGGTCGTACGGGCCGAAGCCGACACCGTTGCCGGACGTCACTACCTTGAACTCGGGGTCGGTGCCATTGACCCCGGTCAGGACGTCCGTCGTGCCGTTGAAAGTCCAGCCTGGGTTGGAACCGAACAGCGAGAACGCTACCGGAGTCGAGCCGGGGATATGCAGGGTGCTCGCGATCGCCGAGAGCGTCAGCGAGGTGCTGGTTGCGCTGCCGCCGTTCAGCTGAATGGTGAGCGCGCCAGTGGCGTTGTTGAACGTGTTGCCCTGGTACGTCAGCGTGGTGAACGTCGAGCCGTTGCTGTTCACCTGGACCTGATACTGCTCAGTGCCCTTCGCGCCGACCGAATCCTGGCCGTGGTCCCGGATCGTGTAGGTGTTCGTCCCAGTCGCCGCGCTGGCGTTGTGTATCCAGGGCGTCCCGAGTGCCACCGCACCAGGTCCATAGGCTGCGACCTCGCCAGTGACCGAGTTGATCTGCACGCCAGGAGGCGGACCGCTCGCCCACGGCATGGTTACGCTCGGACTCAGCCACCACAGGCTGTACGTGACAGGCGGTGTTGCGTGACTGAGGATGCCGCCGGCGTTTCCGTACGTGTCCGTGATCGGTGAAGTCGAGTCAAGCGGGTCGTTCATGATCACGGAGTCTGTGACGCAGTTCGGCGAGCCGAGACCGAGCGTCGTCGTCGCCGGGTAAGGAGGCAGCGGCGTGGACGCCTCCGCCTGCCCCTGCCCTATCAGCCAGCCGGTGCCGGTGAGGAGCGCGAACGCGGCTCCGGCGGCTGCCAGTGACCTGATCTTGCGTCTGAACATGGGCGTTCGTCTCCTGATGTGGTCGGTTCTGAGCACTCAACCTAACAGGACGCGGCAGGAGACCGCGAGGATTACCGGTGCCGGCAAATGACGCCAGCTCGTGATAGAGACGCTTACGGGCGCCGCCAGGTTTACGGCCGCCCGCAGTTGATCGCGCCTGTGGCCCGGTAAGCTCGGGAAGGCCAGGGGGTCTCAGTACGCCTCGCGCCGACCGGGCCTCCTGGCGCCGGATTACGGACGTCCGCAGTCCGCGCCGTCGAAGCGTTCCCCGCCGAGCCACCGTGCCAGCCGGGCCATGTCCGCTTCCGTCACCATGGCCGGGCACGTGCCGCAGCGCCACGCCATGTCACGCCAGGTCATCGGGCCGTGGTCGGGACATTCGACGGTCACCTGGCCGCAGCGGCTGGCGGGCAGGCTGATACGCGGGTTCAGCACGCCTGATTTTTACCATGGTTCACGCTGGTCACACGACCGGCGCCGGTTCGGGCGGTACTCATCCCTCCGCCTCATCAAGCGTTAGCCATGACCGGGGCTGCCAGCCGCTCTCCCCTCTTGGTGTGGGCATACACGAGCGGCATGGACTCCTGGGCGCGGAATGCCGCCCACTCCACGCTGACCGCGCCGCTCCCGGGAAACAAGTCGTCTAGCTCATCATCAGGCGTAATACCTAGCAGGTCGATGATCCAGCGGACGAACGGCCTCGGTTTCTGGCCAGTGATGGCGTTTCCCTGATACCCCTGGAGCGCGCCGCAGGTGAGCAGGTCGCGGACACATGGACCCTCACCCCATTTGAGGCGCCCTCCGCGAGTGATCACGGGTTCCCAGCTCTGATGCCAGCGGCCAGCCCCGGAAAACGGCCGGCGGTTGGTCACGTTCCATACGGCCACGCGCACATCAGGCGGGCACAGGGTCAGGACGTCCCGCAGGGCCTCAACTGACGTAGACAACGCCCACCCGTCAGGGTATCCGCTGCACAGCCGCTCAACCAGCGCTGCATGATCTACCTCACCCGCATAGTCGGAGTGACCGCCATACAGGCGTTTGGACTGCCCCGGATACGGCGGGTCTGCGTAGGCGAACCTCATTCGCGGCCCTGCACGACCAGCCATGGTGCCAGCGCACTATGAAGCCGTTGCAACTGGCCGATTTCATACAAGGCCTGCCCGCGTCCGCCTTTCGCGCCTGATGACGTCTCGCCGATGCGCTCGAGCTGGGCGACGCGGACGGCCGCGCGGAACCGCTTCGGGTCGACGGGCATGCCCTGCCGCGCGAACTCGGCCAGCGCCTCGTCTATGGTCCAGCCGTCGCCGGTCATCCGGGGGACGCCATCAGGAAGCCATAGAATCGCTGCATGAACACTACGGCAACAGCAGAGCGCATCACCGTCTCCCTCATCCCGAAAGCATCCTCCGGCCTCGCCGCGCTCAGCGAGCGGACCGGGCTGAACAAGACTGACCTCGTGAACCGGGCCATCGCCCTGTATGAGTTCATCGATTCCCGGATGGCGGCCGGCGCGGAGATCCTCGTACGGGACGGGGACGGCACCAGCGTAGTCAAGCTGCTGTGACGATGCGCGGGACGACGCGGCGGCCGCCGCGCGACAGACAGGGCACGCCGCGCTTGTTGCCGTCCGGCTCATCGCGCATGTGCGGGCTGAGGGCGACGAACTCCCGGTCGGCGGCGGCGCGCTGGACGCCGACCGCGCGGCCGGAGATGACGCGTTCGCATTCCGGGCACCGGCCTTTGGCGCGGACGCCGGTCGTGGCTGCCACGCTCACCCGTCGATGTCCGGCACGGTCTCGACTTTGCCGTCAGCCCACGCCAGGACCGGGCGGCCGTGCTCGTCGGTGCCCATGGTCGCGGCCGGGCGCAGGCCGTTGCTGTCGGCGCAGCCCGGCACGAAGCAGGTGATGATCACCGGGCGCGCGTCCATGTCGCCGCGCAGGAACCAGCATCCGCAGAACGGGCACGCACGCGACGGCAGCGGCCGCCACAGCCGGGCCTCGTCGATCGCGGGCAGCGACCTGGCCTCATTGATCCACCGCTCCAGGATCCGCGCCGCCGCGCCGTCAGCGTCCGCGCCGAGGCCAGCCACGAGGCGCGGGATTGAGTCGAGGGCTTCACGCGTGTTCCCGGCCGAGCCGCCGCGGCGCTGGCCCGGATGACCGGCGGGCCCGGCGTACCGCAGCGCGGACTCAAGGCGGCGCACGCCCTCGTGGGCGTCCATCAGCGCGCGGCCGGCCTGCGCGTCCCACGGCTCCGGAGCGTCAGCGGCGCGAGGTGTCATGCCAGCCGCGCCGCCGGGTGCCGACGACGGCTCGGCGACCAAGCGCTCGAGCACCGGCAGGTACCCGGCCAGCAGCGTGCACGCTTCGCGTGCCAGGTCAGCCGGGTCCGCCAAAGGTCCACCTGCCCGTATCCGGAGTTGCGCGGAGCTATCCGGAGTCTAGGGTATTCAGGCAGGTGACGGTCGCATCCTGTCCCGCTTCCGCTCCCACTCGGCCACCTCTTCCGGGTGGCATGCCTGGGTCGCCGGGAAGAAGCAGCAGTGACCGCCATGGGCGTTCGTGATGTATGCCCACGACGTCATGCACTGACACGGCTCAGGCTCGGGCTCGGTGCCCGTCTCAGCCATCAATCGGCCCGTCGCATGACGGGCAGCGGCCGCAGTTCGCGCACGCGGCCTTGGGGACCGCACACTTCTCGCACGTCACCGACGCGGTGGCGTGATGGCAGCCCTTGCACCAGGCGACAACGACCGCCTTGGGGCCGTCCGGCTCGTTCTCTGTGCCGTCAGCCACCGGACGCCTCCGTGACCTGCGCGGTGGCCTGGAGTTCCGCGATCTCCTGCGCCGCCTGCGCGGCGACGGCGGACAGTTCCGCCAGGCCGACGCGGCTCTGCTCCAGGTCGTCATAGCCGGGGCGCAGGTCAATCCTGATCGCGACGCGTCGGCCCGGGTCAAGGTAAAGGAACAGTCCGGTCTCATCGCGGTCCAGCTTCACCGCGCCCGCCTGCATCCCGTGAATGAAGGCGCTGAAAAGGGCCTCGGAGTTGTTCTTGCTCACGTCGTGCTCCCTGTGCCGTTGTCGCTATCGGCGGCCGCGCCGTCCCAGTCGAACTCGGCGAACTCGGCGTGAACAGCGGCCACCTCGCCCAGGCCCAGCCAGGTGATCCGCACTTCCGGCCGCTCGGTCGTCGTCCACTTCAGGTTCCGCAGCTCGCCGAAGACCGGGGACGCCCCGGTGCTGAAGTCCTCAACGTCGGCCTTGATCTGAACGCCGCTCTTCAGCGTGATGACCATCTTCATGCCGTGCTCCCTGGTTTGCCGTTCCTGACGCGCTGGATTGTCTTGGGGGACACGCCTGCGATCCTGGCCAGCTCTGCCTTGTCCGCTGGCTTGTCCAGGTGCGGGTTGTCCCGGATGGCGGCGGCGGCCTTGTCCATGGCTGTCCGCGCCGGGATG
>Ga0208589_1000147_pt1 | contig 33681 bp, 28 predicted proteins | sample NGESurshal092012_2_FD_184486 | JGI IMG/M metagenome (GOLD analysis project Ga0208589, IMG submission 184486) | Arctic peat soil microbial communities from Barrow, Alaska - NGEE Surface sample F53-2 shallow-092012 (SPAdes) | ecosystem: Environmental > Terrestrial > Soil > Wetlands > Peat ...
GAGCAAATGGAAAAAGAAGCGCCGGCAACACCGTCCTTATCCTCAGCCGCTCAGGTCGTTTGTGGACGCCATCGTGATCATCCGTTGAACGGTATTGCTGCTAAACGGGTCGATGATCGTCTGTGGCAGGTAGTCGGGAACCAATTCATCCAGCGAATGCGGGCAGCTTTTTTTCTCGAAAAGAAAGATATGACACGCCAGTGACATGGCCGACATGCCATCTGCAGCGGTGAGGCGATTGAAAAGTCTTTGTCTTGGATAATAACTTCGAAGCTCTTCATCGGAGAGGACTTCGCGGATTTCATCGAGCAGAATGTGATCAAGGCAAAGACGGATATCGCCGTTGAGCAGGGCGCGAAGCGTTCCGTGGATTCGCGACGGCTCGTTCGCCGGCAGCGCCGCCCACTGGAAAAAGATCATAACGTCGCAAACGGCGCGACGGCTCACTTGCGTTTGCCTTTGCGGCTTCGAACACGAGCCACTACGCGACTCCCCAATTCCATGACTTGCTTTCTGGTCATCCCGGTTTTTGCGAATTCGGCCTGCGATGGTTGAATCAGTTCCGTCAGACTTGGACGGGATACCGCCTGCTCCAGCAAATCAGTGGCGTAGGCTGTCGGCTTCTTGCCCTCAGCCTTGGCTCGTACCTTAAGTTTGGCTTGAGCTTCCGAAGATAAAGAAAGCGTTAGCAGCGGCATAGGGTTACCTCGTCAAACTCATAGCATAAGTTACGCCAAAAGACTGCATTCCATTTCGGTCGGGCGCCATGTTATAATGCAGCCGACCCGTGCGGGTAAGAATCGTGTTCTCCAACAAACCCATCATCGGCATCGTCGGCGGCATCGGCAGTGGCAAGAGCTTCGTGGCCGACTTGTTCGGCGAATTCGGCTGCGTCGTCTTTCATTCTGACGAACTGGCGCGGGCGGCCTATAATGAGGCGAGGGTGAAGGCGAAGGTTGCGGGCCTGCTGGGGCCGGCGGTGCTTCGTTCAGATGGAAGCGTGGACCGGAGCTATATCGCCGGGAGGGTATTTTCCGATCCGGAAGTTCGACGGAAGATTGAGAAGATCATCCACCCGATTGTTGTTCGTAAGCGACTGAAAGCCATGAACGAGCGGGGGGACGACGCGGGGGTGGTTGGGTTTGTGTGGGATTCGCCGCTGCTGATGGAAACAGGGATGTTCAAACAATGCGACGCGATGGTATTCGTAAACGCCCCCTTGGAGCTACGAACCGACCGGGTCGCAAAAAGCCGTAAATGGGCGGCGGATGAGCTGTTCCGGCGAGAAAATTTACAACACCCTCTGGACAAGAAGCGCGAAATATCCGAATATGTCATAGAGAACACCGCTGACGCGGATTACGCCCGCGGCCAAGTCAAAAACGTGCTTTCCCGTATTCGAGGCTTATTCGCGTAATATCCCGATCGTTGTGTTGGTCGGTCCTCGGTTCGGGGTCAGTTTCCCCAAGATGTTAATTTCGGGTCTTTAGTCTTTTGGAGAACATCAAAGTTACGTCCCACCTTCCCGCTTATTGACCGGCGGGCCATCACGGGCTTGGTTTCATGGCGATGTGCCATGGACGGCTTCCGCGGCGCCCTGACCGATCTGGCTGAGCGACTTTGCGACCCTTGCGGTGCTGATTCGCTTTTTATGGACAAGCCGGCGGGACAGATCAGTCCCTCACACCTTCATTAGGAGGTCTCTTACTATGGCAAAAGCAACCACCCCGCATCGGACTCGCCGCCCGCATACCCAGTCGCAAGGGAACCACTCTGAATCCGACCGCGGCCGCGCCGACCACGAACGTGAAAACACCAAACATGAACAAGCCGCCGCGGTTGTCGAAGAGCAGGCTCCTGTCGCCATCGCGGCGCCGCCCGAGCGTCCGGCTCCGGCTCCCATAGCCGCCTCCAATAACAGCGGCGGAAATGGCGACGATGTCGCGAGTCTCGACGCCGAAACCAACGCCAAGTACGAGCAGGTCAAAGGCGGCAAACTCTACATCAAAGACCTTCAGCAGATGGATGTGCATAAATTGCACGACATCGCCAAGGAAGAGGGGATTCAGGATTACATCGGCCTGAAGAAGCAGGACCTGATCTTCCAGATTCTCCGCGCCCGCATCCGCCAGAACGGCCTGATGTACGGCGAGGGCGTTCTGGAAATTCTGCCTGACGGCTTCGGATTCCTGCGCAGCCCTGAATATAATTATCTTCCCTGCCCCGACGACATCTACATCAGCCCCAGCCAGATTCGCCGCTTCGGCTTGCGCAATGGCCACGTCGTGCAGGGCCAGATTCGCCCGCCGAAGGAAAGTGAACGCTACTTTGCGCTACTGCGCGTTGAAGCCATCAATGGCGAAGACCCCGAGCGCATCACCGACACCGGAAATTTTGAAGACCTGACTCCGCTCCATCCCAACGGCCGGATCATTCTTGAAGCCGATCCCAAAGACTTCAACATGCGCATCGTGGACCTGGTCACGCCGATTGGCAAGGGCCAGCGAATGCTGATCGTCGCGCCGCCGCGCACTGGAAAAACGGTGTTGCTGCAGAAGATCGCCAACAGCATCAGCCGGAATCATCCTGAAGTGATTCTGATCGTTTTACTCATCGACGAGCGCCCCGAAGAAGTGACCGACATGGAGCGCAATACGCAGGCTGAGGTTGTCTCCAGCACGTTTGACGAGCCGGCCAGCCGCCATGTTCAGGTCGCGGAGATGGTGATTGAAAAGGCCAAGCGCTATGTTGAATTCGGCAAGGATGTGGTGATCCTGCTCGACAGCATTACGCGCCTGGCCCGCGCTTATAACACCGAAGTCCCCCACAGCGGTAAGATTCTCACCGGCGGCGTCGACGCCAACGCCCTGCAAAAGCCCAAGCGATTTTTCGGCGCCGCCCGACACATCGAAGAAGGCGGCAGCCTGACGATTCTGGCCACCGCGCTGATCGACACCGGCTCGAAGATGGACGAAGTGATTTTCGAGGAGTTCAAGGGCACCGGCAACGCGGAATTGCATTTGGATCGCCGCCTGGTTGATCGTCGCGTTTACCCTGCGATTGACATCAATTCGTCCGGCACGCGCCGCGAGGAACTGTTGCTCGATCCCAAGGAACTGGAACTGGTCTACCGCCTGCGCCGCGTGCTGGCGGATATGAACCCGGTGGAAGCGGTTGAGTTGCTCAAGGGCCGATTGGAGAAGGTGCCGAGCAATGCACAGTTCCTGATGAGCATGAATTTGGATTGATTTGCCTATGGGCCTGCTGCAAGAACAACCTCGGGCCGTATCAGCTCGCGGGCTGTCGTCGCAACCATTTGTAAAACGTCTTGAGGAGATCAGCATGTTCTTTCAAGGCAGCGACGCCGTTTATCAGGCCATGCGCCGCGTCGCCGATGAATTGGATCGGGCAAAGATCGCGTACGCGATCGTCGGCGGCATGGCGGTCAACGCACATCATCACTCTCGGACCACACAAGACGTGGATTTTCTTCTTTCGGCGGAGGGTTTCGCGGCCTTTCGCCGAGTTGCGGCGGCGGGATTCAACACCGTACCAGATCGGCCCCGCAGATTTATCGATCGCGCGACAGGTGTTTCTTTCGATATTTTGGTCGCAGGGCTTTTTCCCGGCAGTGGCCAGCCGGGCCCGATTGTATTTCCCGATCCGGTAAATGTCTTCGAGACGATCGACGGTCTGCATGTGATCAACCTGCCTACATTGATTCAATTGAAGCTCGCCGCGCGGCGTTACCAGGATTTCGCCGATGTGGTAAACCTCATTCGAGCCAACAAGCTGAACGAGTCGTTCATCCCGCAACTTCATCCGTCAGTGCATTCGGATTTTGTCGAGTGTCTTGAAGAAATGGGCCGGGAGGATGAATACGAGAAGCGGCAGGATCAGGCCGTCGAAGATTCCTAACTTAGTTTCTCCAGGTTCCTCACCACCTGGCTCCCATCGCTCAGCGTCGAAAAATCCGGTGTTGTCTCCGGGTTCGGCAAGTTTCGGCGTCTGGCTTCGATGGATAACTGGCGGAATCTTCGCCACATTCTGAATCCGAGCACGATCAACGCCAATGCCGCCGCGCCATAAATGATCGGCGTAATCGAAGCGCCATTTCGTACTACAAGTTTTGTAGCCCGCTCCATCAGATCCACCGCGATTACACCGCATGCCCCAGCGACGATCAAAAAATAGGATGCCACACGCGTCGTGCCGCGATGAAGCTGCGCGACTTTTCGGATTCGCAGCGAATTCAACGCAATGATCTTTGATTCCTGGTTGTCTAATTCACCCTGATAACCCCGTAAATTCTCGGTTAGCCACGCCACCAACTCCTGATTTGCGGGCGGGAACTGATATTGCGAAAGGTCCTCCGGTGCGACCCACAAGCATTGCTGGCAGGCAATGGCCTTCGGCTGTCCCTCTTCGCCGCGGCACAGAAACGGATGCAGGCGCACGCGGCCGTAGACGTATTCATGTTCGATGACAGGCAACTCCGTTTCCGGCATTACATCAAGCTCAACTTCCTCGCGCACCTCCCGCCGGGCGCAATCGGCTGCGGTCTCGCCCGACTCGCATTTGCCGCCGGGAAACTCCCAAAAGCCGCCGAGCTTGGCGCCGGGCAGGCGTTGGCAGATCAATACCAGCCCATCGCGCACGATAATCGCGATGGCCACATCAATTGGCTTGGAGTCCGCATCCATGGAGAAACCAGTTTACCCGCAACTTCACAATCGTGTTGAGCCAATCGAGGAGCGAAAGGTTGGGGGGGGTGTAGCGCTCGATTGTGGCGAAAGGCGAAGAACCCCCACCCCTGCCCTCCCCCTGAGTACAGGGAGAGGGGGTAATAGACAGGGCCGCCACAAACAGGAGTTACACCCGGTTGGGGCCATATTTTTTTGGTAAGCTGCCCCCTCTTATCCCCCTCTCCCGGTAGTCAGGGGGAGGGGTGGGGTGGGGGTTCTTCCGTTTTGCCACAAAATGTGGCCCTGCCCGATTTGATGATCAATTCATTTTTTTCACAACAAAGACATTGGACTCTGATATAATCAGGGGGAGATTCCTCAAAATGGTATTTCGCGCAAAGACGGACAAGTCGGCCACTCTAAGACGCCTGGTAGCAGCAGCGATGGCGGGGGGGTTGATTTTAGGGGCGGTGGGCTGCCTGATTGACAGCAGTGGAGCAACGCCGGATGTGAAGGCTCAGGCTCCGGCGGCATCGGTAGCGACACAACCGGTCATCAATGTTGCCGTTGAGCAATTTCATAAGACCATCAAGCCGATTTTGACGGATCGGTGTTATTCCTGCCATAGCGGCCAGGACAATCATACCGGGATCGCCTTTGACGCATTGACCACCAATGACAGTCTGGTGAACAATCCTGAATTGTGGTTGAAGGTGCTTAAGAACACGCGGTCGCACGTGATGCCGCCGCCTGACAATGATCCGCCGACGCCGGAGCAGCAACTGGCATTGGAGAACTGGATTGAGTATTCGGCGTTCGGCGTTAATCCCGACCAACTCGATCCGGGCCGCCAGACCATTCGACGCCTCAACCGGGCGGAATATCACAATACGATTCAGGCTCTTCTCGGCGTGGATTTTGATGTGGAAACGCAATTGCCGGCCGATGACATCGGGTATGGCTTCGACAACATCGGCGACGTGCTGAATGTTTCGCCGATGCTGATGGAGAAGTATGTGCAGGCCGCCCAGACGATCGTGAGTCAGGGCGTTGAGGTCAATTCAAGTACTCTGCCGGTCATCACGGTCGCGGGCAACCGGTTTTCAGATGCTGCGGCTAACGCGAACTTCGGCGCGCCGAGCGGCGCCCGCGGGGGGCGCGGCGGGCGCGGTGGAGCCGGCGCGGGAGGGGCGGGTGGCGCCGGCGGCGGTATTCTGGATATGCCTTATTCCAAGCCATCCAGTGTCACCCATACGTTCGATGTGGTTTACGAAGGCGACTACAACGTCATATTGGATTGGAACATCAAGGGAAGTTTCAATTTTGCCCCGGATCGCTGCACCATTGCGTATGCGGTCGATGGCGTGAGCCAGGACCCGAAGGAATTCGGCTGGCACGACGATTACAACAGCTCGGATCAATTCGCGGTTCACTGGACTCCGGGTAAACACAGTCTTACGGTCACGCTGAATCCGATCAAACTCCAACCCACCACTCAAACTGCGCCCAAATCGGGCGGTACGACTACAGCGCCGCCTGCCTTGTTGGCTGACGCTGGTAAGCCCGCCAATTTGGACGGCCAGCAGTTGGCCCTTGCGGACGCTCCGAACACGACCAACGCGAATGTCCCACAGGTGGGGGCAGTGGCGGGGGTAGGGGCAGGGGCTGGAGGCGCACCCAAGCCTGACGCCGTAGTAGCTCCCAGGGGCGGCAGAGGGGGCAGAGGAGGAAGGGGCTTCGTGGCGACGCCACCGCCGACTGTTTCGTATCGAATTACAAAAGTGCGGCTTGCGGGTCCTCAGGATGAGGCGCACTGGACGCCGTCGCCGGGGTACAAGAAATTTTTCCCGCGCGCGCAGATTCCCAAGGACGAAGACGGCCGCCGCCAATACGCGAGGCAGATTCTGCTTTCCTTCGCAACCAAGGCGTTTCGCCGTCCGGTTCCAGATGAAACGATCAACCGCCTTGTGGATATTGCGGTGTCCGTCGGCGAGGCGCCGAATGGAACCTTTGAAAAGGGAATTGCCCAGGCGATGGTGGCAACGCTGGCTTCGCCTCGATTTATATATCGAGTGGAGACCGCTGAGCCGGCGGAAGCGAATAGTCCGTTTGCCAATTGCGATGAATATACGCTGGCATCCCGCCTCTCTTATTTCCTTTGGTCAACCATGCCAGATGATGAGCTGATCAATCTTGCAGCCAATCATCAACTGCGCAAGAACCTGAGGGCTGAAATCAATCGAATGCTGGCTGATCCGCGATCGCAGGCGTTGGTGCAGAATTTCACGGGCCAGTGGCTGCAATCGCGCGACGCGGCGGGAATTGTGATCAATGTTCATGAGGTTGGATTGCGCGAGGGGATTACCGCGGCGTTTAATGCTCAAATGCCGGGGCCGGTGCGCGTGGCGATGCAGCAGGAGCCGGAGGCCTATTTCGCATACGTCATGCACGAAGACCGGAGCGTGAAGGAGTTCATCGACAGCGACTATACATTCGTGAACCAGACGCTGGCCCAGTTTTACAAGATTGACGGAGTCACGGGCAATCAGATGCAGAAGGTAACGCTGCCGCCAGGCGATCTGCGTGGAGGGGCGTTGACGATGGGGGCGACGTTGATTGTGACGTCCAACCCGACGCGCACATCGCCGGTTAAGCGGGGCAAATGGGTTCTGGAGAATATTTTGGGCGCACCGACGCCGCCTCCGCCGCCGGATATTCCGCCTCTGGAACTGGCGGAAAAGCAGTTCAAAGACCAAAAGCCAAACCTGCGGCAGGTGTTGGCGGCGCACCGGGCCAATCCGCAATGCGCGTCCTGCCATGACCGCATGGACCCGCTTGGGCTGGCCCTGGAGAATTTCAACGCCGAGGGGCTATATCGCAATAAGGAGCTGGATCAGCCTATTGACGCCAGCGGACAGCTATTTACCGGCGAGAAGTTCAAGGATGTCAGTGAGTTAAAGCACGCATTGGTTCAGAACCATGTGATGGAGTTTTATCGCTGCCTGACGGAAAAATTGCTTATTTATGCAACCGGACGCGGCATGGAGTATTATGATATGCCGACAATAGATAAGATTACGGATCAGTTGAATCAGTCAGACGGCCGGTTTTCAGCGTTGTTGCTGGGTGTAATCGACTCAGCGCCATTTCAAGAACGGCGAGTGGCCAACAAATAGGTCAAAGGTAACGCACCATGAACCCACCCCATGCGAATCGTGACAAGCGAGCGGAACGAGCGTACGCCATGAACCGCCGCCGGTTCTTGAAGGGCCTCGGGGCGTGCATTGCGCTGCCGGCGATGGAATCACTGCTGCCGCGCGGGCTGTTATCGACGGCATCCGCCGCGACGGGCGGGCCGAGCCTGGCGGGGGCTGCCGCGGCTGGCGCGACGGGGGCGGTTGGCGCCGCGGTGACGGCGACGGGCGCGCCGCTTCGCACCGCGGTGATTTATTTCCCCAACGGCGCGATTCCCGCGACGTGGTGGCCGAGCGGCGCGGGGGAGACCTTCGCCCTCAACAAGACGATGGCGCCGCTGGAAGACCTCAAATATAAAATGCAAATCCTTGGCGGGCTGGAAGACGTTTCGGCCAATCCCGGCGCTGACGGCGGCGGCGACCACGCCCGGGCCAACAGCACGTTCCTGTCGGGCGTGCGCATCAAGAAAACCAGCGGCAAGGATTATTACGCCGGCGCCAGCTTCGACCAGGTGATCGCCAGGAATATCGGGCATGTAACGCCCTACGCGTCGCTGGAAATCTCCTGCGACACGATCCGCAACGCCGGGGCCTGCGATACCGGCTATAGCTGCATCTACGAACATAATCTGGCATGGAGTTCGCCGACGACGCCGATGACGCCGGAAGTTAATCCGCGACTTCTGTTCGAGCGACTCTTCGGCGCGGGCGCCCCCAAGGATCGCACGAAGAATCTGGCCATGCGGCAGCAGCAGCAGCGGTCGGTGCTCGACTTCGTCGCCGATGACACGCAGAGCCTTGAGCGCCAACTCTCCGGCAGCGACACCCAGAAGCTCGATCAGTTCCTGACCAACGTGCGCGAGATCGAGCAGCGCCTGGAGCGCATCGAAAAGACTTACGCGCAGCACACCGCCGGCGACGCACAGACTCCCGCCGCCGCGATCCCGCCGAGTTATACTGAATATGTGCGGCTGAATTTCGACATGCTGCATCTGGCTTTCCTGACGGACAACACGCGCGTGGCCACGTTCATGATTTCCGGCGACGGAAACAACCGCGACTTCACGGAAATCGGTATTGCCGAAGGCCACCATTTCTGCACGCATCATCGCAACCAGCCGGAATTGATCGCCAAGACCTCGGTGATCGACCATTGGTATGTTCAGCAGTTGGCTTATTTTCTGAACAAGATGGAAGAGACCAAGGACATTGACGGCAATTCACTGCTGCACAACTCGATGATTCTTTACGGCTCGGGGCATGCCGACGGCAACCGCCATACGCATACCAATCTGCCGATCATTCTTGCCGGAGCCGGCGGCGGTTCGCTGACGCCCGGCCGGTATATCCAGAATAAATCGGCTCCCGTCACCAATCTTTATTTGAGCATGATGGACCGCATGGGGGCGACGGGCGTCACCCGCTTCGGGGATTCAACGGGACGGCTTCTGAATATTTGATGGGGTGATTGCGTGTTGGGTGATTGGGTCATGGTCCGCGCCGATCTGGCCTGAATTTTGTGGCATCAAGCCTAGAACCCTCACCCCAGCCCTCTCCCTGAGTACAGGGCGAGGGGGTAAGAGGGGGAACCTGCCGCAAATTATGGATGTTTCATTTCATCACCTGTTGGTTCAATTCAACTCAGACGCACGCTCAATGAAACGACGGCCATTTTTGGAATGGTGACGCGCACGAACTGGCCGTCCAGAGTTGCCTGCGCGGGAGTCGGCGACACTTCGTCGGATTTGGCGAAGGTATTGGCGGCCTGGCGATCGTCGTGGGTGAGAACCCGGCCTTTTACTTCGGTTGCCTGTGCGCCTTCGAGGCGCAGCCGGGCGGTGATGGGGGCTTCCAGAGATGGATTCGTGAGCGTGACGGTGAGCGTCCGCGCATTGTTCGGCTTGTTGTCGACGGAAGCCGAGCCATACAGCAGCGGCATTTTTGCGGCGCCTTCATCGGCGGTGATGGATTGCTCGCCGCCGCCGATTTCGATTGGTACCAGCCTGCCGTTCATGTGTGGCTGATACATCTGGAAGACGTAATAGACCGGCGTGCGAATGAAATGGTCTTCGTGGGCCAGGAAGAGCGAGTGCAGGCAGTTGATGGTTTGCGCGACGTTAGCCATCGCTATTTTATCGGCGTGGCGATTGAAGATGTCGAAGGTGAGGGCGGTGTGCAGCGCGTCGCGCAGCGTGATCGGCTGACTGATGGTGAAGCCGGGGGCGATTTCCTCGCCGGGCGGATACCAGTTGCCCCATTCATCGACCACGAGCTTTGTGGCGTGCTGCGGGTCAAACTTGCCCATGATGTTCCAATTTTCCAGGATCGCGTGTTCGATGGCGACGCCCTTGAGGAGGACGGAATACCATTGCGGCGGCGTGAACCGGGCGGCCTTGAACTGGGTCTTGCGAAAATCGGTGTAGAAGTGCAGCGAAAAACCGTCCACGCGTGCGTGGCGGCCGCCCTGCATGGCTTCAAAGAAACCCTGCGTCCAGCCGATGTCGTAGTCGGAGGAATGTCCGCGCGGGCCGGTTCCGATCAGGAACGGCTGGATGTGATTGGGAAATTGCGTGACGAACTGGCGATATTTCTGGGCGTATTCCTGCGGAGTCATGTCTCCGCCGCAGCCCCAGGACTCGTTGCCGACTCCCCATAATTGGATGTTGAAGGCGTCGCGGTCGCCGTTGGCGGCGCGCTCGTCGGCGAGGCTGAGCGTGCCGGGTGGGGCGTTGCAATAGTTGATCCAGTCGTGAAATTCCTCGACCGTGCCGGAGCCGACATTTCCCGCGACGTAGGGCTGCGCGCCGGTCAGGCGGCACAGATGAATGAATTCATGTGTGCCGAACTGGTTGGTCTCAAATCCCTTCACTTCCTCGGGTGTGTTTTGCTGCCAGTAGTTGTAGGTTCGCGGGCGCTTGTCGGGCGGGCCGATGCCGTCGCGCCAGTGGTAGCCGTCGGCAAAGCAACCGCCGGGCCATCGGATGGCGGGCGCGCCGATGGCTTTCATGTCGTCGATGAATTGTTTGCGGATTCCGCCGATGTTGGCGATTTTGGAATCAGGTCCGACCCAGATGCCGTCGTAGATGACGCCGCCGAGATGCTCGATGAAATGGCCGTAAATCCTCGGGCTGATGGTCGTGCCGGCTTGTAGCGGGTGAAGGACCACTTCCAGATCGGCGGGGGCTTGAGCGGCGGCGAATCGCGGACGCCAGGCGCCGGTTACTCCCGCGGCGCCGGCGGCGGCTAGAGTTTTCAGAAATACCCGTCGATTCATGGTGTTCCGTTCAGTGGAGGGACGTTCTCGGTCGGCGTTCGGTCAGAACCGAAGTGATGGCTGACACTGAATCACCCGGCCAGCCGCCGGGCGACCCGCCTTGGGCCGAACGGATGCCGATTCCGCGGCGTGCCGAAGCTCCGCATCGCTGTACATACTTCGATATTATATATAAAATTACGGGTGTTCAACATGGATGTAGCAAGAGGGTAATGAGAATAAGGGCGGTGCTGCCAATCACAAATCGGCGGGGTCGGTCCTCTGGTCAATCGACGGCAAACTTGAAATCATTTATGCGGAACAGCTTAACACTCATCCCGATTCTTCTGGTTCTGACGGGGATATCGCCCTTGGCGATTGGGGCCGATCAAGCCGTGGCGCAACTCGATGGCCGGTTTAAGAGCACGATTCATCCATTTCTGCAAACGTATTGCATCCAATGCCACGGCAACGACCAACCGGAGGCGGGATTCAACCTGAATGGTTATTCATCGACGGCGGCGGTGGTGAGGGATGGCCGCAGATGGAGCTTGCTATCAGACCGGCTGAAGGCCCAGGAAATGCCGCCGCATGACGCGGCCCTGCATCCGTCGGCGGAGGCTCGCCGGCAGGCAATCGCCTGGTTTGAATCACTCCGCGACTATGAGACCATTCAAAACGCGGGCGATCCCGGCATTGTGCTGGCGCGGCGGCTGAGTAATGCGGAATTGAATTATTCGATCCGTGATCTGACCGGCGTGGATATCCAGCCGGCGCGCGAATTTCCGGTCGATCCGGGCAACACGGCGGGATTTGATAATTCGGGCGAAACGCTCGTGATGTCGCCGGCTTGGGTGAACAAGTATCTGAAGGCGGCGCATGACGTGGCCGACTACATGTATTTGAAGCCGGAGGGATTCGGGTTCGCGCCGTATTCGATCGTGGCCGAAACCGACCGCGACAAGTTTTGCGTGCAGCAGATCATCGATTTGTATCATCAGCAGGACATTGAATACGCGGATTATTTTCTTGCCGGATGGCGATTCAAAAATCGGGCGCCGCTGGGAGAGCCATCGGCGACGCTGAGCGATGTCGCGGCCGAGAGTAAAGTCAGCGCGAAATATCTGGCGACGATCTGGTCCACGCTGGAGGGAACGCAAGAGCAGGTCGGTCCACTGGTGACGCTGCAAACGATGTGGCGCGGCTTGCCGGCCGGCGGCGCCAATCAATTGGACGCCGCGAAAAAAGCGTGCGAAGCGATGAGTGAATACGCGTTTCAGGTTCGCAAAAAAGTCGAACCGCGATTTCTGAATATCGTCGCCGGAAAATTGGGTTCCAGCGCCCAACCATTTTTGATTTGGAAGGATGTCCAATATGCGACGCATCGCATGGCCTTCGATCCTCAGCAATTGCAAGTGCAAGGTGAGACAAAGCCGGCGACACGGCCTGTAGTCGAGCCGGGAACGGCCAGTCCGTTTGGTCCCGGAAAAACGCAGTTGGTCAATAATGATGCGGGCGATCCGGACCTGGCGGTTCCAGCGGGTGAGCGCGCCCGATACGAAGCGGCGTTCGCCAGATTCTGCCGCGTTTTCCCCGACAGGTTCTATATGGATCAGCGCGGCCGGAATTATTTCAATACCACGCGCGACCGGGGCCGGTTTTTGAGCGCCGGCTTCCATAGTCTGATGGGTTACTTCCGAGACGATCAGCCGCTTTACGAACTGATTCTGGACGACAAGCAGCAAAAGCAATTGGATGAAATGTGGCAGGAGATGGATTTCGTCGCCAATGCCAACGCGCGGATGTACACCCAGTTTTACGCCAATGGCAGCCGCCAGGCAGGTGGAAACGCCGACAGTGCGCCGCCGGAGACTGCGGGGCCGCAGGACGAGGATGTAACCTCGGATGTCAAGATCAAATTGTTTGAAGCGAAGTATTTGTCACAGGCAAGCGGCGGCGATGAAGTGGGGATTAAAGCGGTCAAAGACTACTTTGGGTGGATCAACGCCAGCATCCGCGCGACCGAAAAGGCGAGAATCGACGCCGAGCCGAGCCATTTGAAATCACTTTTGGATTTCGCCGCCCGCGCCTACCGGCGGCCGTTAACGCAGGAAGACAAGGATGGGTTTCTGGCCTATTACCGGGCATGCCGTCAGAAAGACGGCATGGATGAAGAAGCCGCGATGCGGGAATCGATTGTCAGCGTGCTGATGTCGCCGAATTTCTGTTACCGGATTGATCTGACTGAATCCGACCCACTTGTAGTTGGCGCAATTCATCCGCTGAACGATTATGAACTGGCCAGTCGCTTGAGCTATTTCCTGTGGGCCAGCCTTCCTGACCAGGAACTGCTGGCACACGCGGCGGCGGGTGATCTGCACCGGCCGAATGTGATTGCAGAGCAGGCTCGCCGGATGGTGCGGGATCCGCGCATCCGCGCTATGGCGGTTGAGTTTGGCGGCAATTGGCTCGATTTTCGACACTTTGAAGAGCTTAATACGGTTGATCGCGAGCGATTCACCGGCTTCACCAACGAATTGCGATCGGCAATGTTCGAGGAGCCGATTCGCTTCATGCTGGATGTATTCCAGAAGAATCGTTCGGTGCTTGATTTGATTTATGCCAATGACACATTCGTCAATCCGGTTCTGGCCAGGCACTATGGAATGCCGGTTTTAAGTAGCGGGCCGAATGATTGGGTGCAGATGAAGGACGCCAGTCAATATGATCGCGGCGGTATTTTACCGATGGCGGTGTTCCTGACAAAAAACGCACCGGGCTTGCGAACCAGTCCGGTCAAACGCGGCAACTGGGTGGTGAAGAATATTCTGGGCGAGCGCATTCCGCCGCCGCCGGCGACGGTCCCTGAACTGCCCCAGGATGAGGCCAAGCTGGATTTGCCGCTGCGACAGTTGCTGGCCCGGCATCGCTCGGACGCGAATTGTGCCATGTGCCATGCTCGCTTCGATTCGATGGGCCTGATTTTCGAGGGATTCGGACCGGTCGGCGAACGCCGCGAGAAGGATTTGGCCGGGCGGCCGATTGATGCTTCGGCGACGTTCCCGATCGGGCGCGACGGGGTCGCGGAAGACGGCACCGGAGTGGCGGGCCTGCGGCAGTACATCCGCGATCACCGCCAGAATGATTTCTTGGACAACATCTGCGGCAAACTTCTCGCCTACGCATTGGACCGCAGCCTGATTCTGTCGGATGATGCATTGATCCAGGACATGCACGCCAAACTGGCGGCGGATGACTACCGGTTCGATGACATGATCGAAAGCATCGTGACCAGCAAACAGTTTTTGAACAAACGAGGCGGCGAAGACCTAACGGACGCTCACTGAAAGGTGAAACCGATGAACAAGAAGAATCCAGCAACGGCGGGAAAGAATTCGCGTCGTGATGGCGGCCGGGGCATTGCGCGGCGCACCTTTCTTCGCGGCCTGGGTGTGACCATGGCGCTGCCGTGGCTCGAATCCATTTCGGGCTGGGGCGCGAAGTCGGCGATGGGTGCCGACGTGACGGCCGATGCCGCGGCGGGCGTGGCGGCGGCGTTTCCAAAACGCTTTGCCGTTTTTTTCATGGGCTGCGGAGTCAATCCGCTGCAATGGTCTGCCAAGGGGAACGGCGCCGACATGCAGTTCAGCAAGTCGCTTGAGCCGCTGGAGCCGCTTAAGGCTAAAGTCAACGTCATCAACGGCCTGTTCAATAAGACCTCCACGGGCCTGGGAATTCATCCGCCGCAAACCGGGGCCTTGCTGTCCGGCGTGCCGATTTCAAAAGGCGCGTTCATCCATAGCGGCGTGAGTGTGGATCAGGTGCTGGCGAATAATGTGGGCCAGAATACGGCGCAGGCGAGTCTGGTGCTGGCATGCGAGCAGCCGATGACCGGGTTTCACGAGACGAACTATTCCAACGCCTACGGCTCACACATCTCCTGGCAAAGCGCTGATTCGCCGGTGCCGAACGAAATTTATCCTTCGCTGGCGTTCGATAGTCTCTTCGAGAACCGCGGCAACCTGCGCAATATCAGCGTTTTGGACCGGGTGAAAGACGACGCCGGGAAGCTGAGCGGCAAAATCAGTTCGACCGACAAGGCAAAGCTGGACGAGTATCTCACCAGCGTGCGGGATATTGAGAGAAACATCGAACGGATGCGAACAGACAAGGACAACGCCGAGACCCGGTCGAAAGACACAGGCAAGCCGATCTTCACAATGAAGCGGCCGGAGAACGGGCTGCCGGAAGATTTGCGCGACCATACGCGGCTGATGTGCGACATCGTCGCACTGGCTTTTCAGACCGACAAAACCCGCATTGCGTCGTTGATTCTGGCCAGGGATCTTTCGTCGCTTTATTATCCGTTCCTCGATGTGCGCCAGGCGCATCACGGCGCTTCGCACAATGACACCTCCGATGATTACCAGCGCATCGCGCGGTTCCATTTGAGCCAGATGGCCTACCTGGCCACGAAGCTCGATCAAATGCCCGAGGGGGAGGGAACGGTTCTGGATAATAGTTGCATCATGTTCATGTCCAACATGTTTTCCGGCACCAAGCACGACAACAAAAAGGTGCCGATTGTCACGGCCGGCGGCCTCGGCGGCACGCTGAAAACCGGCCGATCTCTCGATTATCTGAATGCCGGCGACAGCAATCGAAAATTGTGCAGCCTGTATCTGGGATTGATGGACCGGATGGGCGTCAAGCTCGATCACTTTGGTGATGCGGATTCGCGGTTGAAGGATTTGTGATGATTGGGGGAGGCGTCACCTTGGGGCGATGGAAATCTACGGAAATCTACAGCCGACCTGATCGGCCCATACCTATTGCTTTCAGTTGTAATCATGGTCGCCGGCGGAATCAGGGGTTGGCCGTGGCGACTTCGGATTTGATGGGGCTCTCAAGTTTATCTTTATGCGATTCGCCGATTTCGACGGCGACCTGATGCTCGCGGCCGTCGTCCACGAGTGGGATGGAATTGTCGGGTTGCTCGATGTCATCACACACCAGCCGCAATACATTGCGTCCGCCTCCGCCGTTATTGCGGACAAAAATGTGATAGGGAGTGCGCCGGTAGGTGTAATGAATCTTAAAAGAGGGCCATTTTTCGGGCATGAGCGGCGAGATGCGCAGGCGATTCGCCTCCAGTCCGAGTCCGAGCAGAGATTCGACAATCAGGCGGTACATCCAGCCGGCCGAGCCGGAATACCAGGTCCATCCGCCGCGGCCGGCATGCTGGATGTTGGTGTAGACGTCGCCGGCGGCGACATACGGTTCGACCTTGTATTTGTGGATGGCGGCTTCGCTTTCGCCGTGGTGGATGGGATTGAGCATGTTGAAGAGTTCCCAGGCGCGATCGCTGTCGCCGGCGTGGGCGAAGGCCATGGCGGCCCAAACGGCGGCGTGAGTGTATTGGCCGCCGTTTTCGCGGACTCCGGGGACGTAGCCTTTGATGTAGCCGGGGTTCATGTCCCCGTGATCGAAGGGTGGGTCGAGCAGTTGGATCACGCGCAGGTCGCGGTTGACGAGGCGCGCGTTCAATTCAGACATTGCCTCGCGGGCGCGGTCGGGATCACCGAGCGCGGAGAGAATGGCCCAGCTTTGCGGGAGTGAGTCGATGCGGCATTCGGTGTTATTGTCGGCGCCGAGCGCGCGGCCGTCGTCGAAATAGGCGCGGCGATACCAATGGCCGTCCCAGGCATGCTCTTCAACGTTGCGGGCGAGCTTGATGGCCTCGGCGGAAAGGGAATCGGCGAGGGCAAAGTCGCCGCGTGATTTGGCGATGGGAATGAATTGTTTCATGACCTCATAGAGGAAGAAGGCGAGCCAGACGCTCTCGCCCTTACCGGCTTCGCCGACGAGATTCATGCCGTCGTTCCAGTCGCCGGTGCCCATGAGCGGCAGGCCGTGAACGCCGAAATGCAGGCCATTTTTGATGGCGCGGGCGCAGTGCTCGTAGAGCGTGGCGGTTTCTTCGCTGCGCCCGGGGAGATCATAATAGCTGTCTTCCTCGGTGCGGACGGGGCGGCCTTCGAGGAAGCCAATTTTTTCGTCGAGGATGCCGGTGTCCCCGATACACGCGACGTAACGGCAGAGGGTATAGGGCAGCCAGAGATAATCGTCGGAGATGCGTGTTCGCACGCCGCGGCCGGCGGGGGGATGCCACCAGTGCTGCACGTCGCCCTCGCGGAACTGGCGGGCGGCGCAGCGGAGAAGGTGAGCGCGCATGATCGCGGGCTCAGTGTGAACCAGGGCGCTGACATCCTGAAGCTGATCGCGGAATCCAAAAGCGCCGCCGGACTGATAGAAGCCGCTGCGTCCCCAGAAGCGGCAGGCCAGGGTTTGGTAGAGCAGCCAGCCGTTGGCCAGGAAATCGACGGTGGGGTCGGGGGTTTCAACGTGGACGGCGCCGAGGGTGCGTTTCCAGTATTCCCAGACCGCGCGCAGGGCGTTATGGGCTGGCTCGACGCCGCGGAAGCGCGTGACAAGTTCGCGCGCGTCGTTGAGATTTCGGCCGCATCCGAAAACAAACGCGATTTCGATTTCCTGATCCTGAGCCAGGTCAAACAGGGTCTGCATCGCCATGCAGGGATCGAAGCCGGCGCCGACGCGGCCGGAGAGATTGGCGCGGGAAAGCGCGGCGGGGTCGGCGGCGCGACCGTTGCGGCCGAGGAATTCGACGCGGTCGCCGGTGACGGTGCGCTGGGTCTGGCTGCAGTCGAGGAAAACGACGCGCTCGTTGAACTCGCTGTTATAGGGGTTGCGGGCCAGCAACGCGCCGGTTCGGGAACCGACTTCGGTGACGATGTGCGGCAGGTTGGAGGGGCGACGATCTCCGAGAACCATCTCGAAATAGGCGGTGAGGGAGAGTCGGCGGGCGCGGCCGGAATTGTTGTGAATCTTCAAGACAATAAATTTCACGGATGCGTCGATGGCGACGTAGGTGAGCATTTCAGATTTGATCTCGCCGTCGGAATACTCGAAGGCGCTGTAGCCGAAGCCATGGCGCGTGGTGTAGGGGAAGGCGCCGGCCGCGGGGAGCGGAGTGGGGGACCAAAAGCGGCCGGTTTCTTCATCGCGGATATAGAAGGCTTCGCCGCTGGCGTCGGTTATTGGATCGTTGTGCCAGGGTGTAAGGCGGAAGCTCTGGGCATTTTCGTTCCAGGTGTAGGCGCCGCCGCTTTCGCTGACGACGGAGCCGAAGTTGGCATTGGCCAGCACATTCACCCACGGGGCCGGAGTGGGGCGGCCGGGGGCGGTGGTGATGACGTATTCGCGGCCGTCACGGGTGAATCCGCCGAAGCCGTTGAAAGCGGCGAGGTCGCGCCGCACCGGGCTGATGCCGACGCGCGGCGCGAATTTGCGCTGCGGAACCGGGCTGAATCGCGGGACCGCGACGGCTTGGCGCTGGCGGCGGTTGATCTGCTCGCTGAGCGTGCCCGCGCTGTCGCTGATGATGACTCGCGCCACGGTTTGCATGAGGACTTTGTCTTCTTCGGACATCTGCTCGGTTCGGCGGACGAAGATACCGCCGGGTTTGTCGATCAGGGCGGCTTCGGCGCGTGATGCGATGATCGCCTGAATCTGATCCTGAAGGTGTTGGCGGTATCCGGATTGATCTTCGTTCCAGATGACCAGATCGACGGCAAGCCCTTTCACTCGCCAAAAGGCGTGAGCGGCGACAAGCTCGCGGACGAGGTTGAGGTGCGCGGCATCAGCGATGCGGACGAGAACAATGGGGAGATCGCCGGAGATGCCGTAGCCCCAGAGTCCGGACTGGCCGCGCTGGTTGCGGGCGATGACGCTGCCGGGGGCGCGGAGCGACGGGTTGGAAAATATGATGCTGCCGGCCATGCGACCGAAGAGCTGGGTGTCGGATTCGGTGACGTTGAGTTGCTGGAGGACAACCTGGCTATGCGTCCAGGCGAGTTCAAGCACGCGGTCGCCGAAGTGGGAATCACTATATTTTTCGACGAGGGCGGCGGCCTGCTCCTGGGTTTCGGTGGCGCCGGTCACCAGATTCACGCGCACGGTTTCATCCGGGCCGATGCTCACCACGTTGCGGATGGAGACGATGGGATCGAGAACCGCGCCTTCGGTGTTGCTGAGATGAGGCGAGTGCATGGCGGCCGGGTCGGCAGCGGTGCGCCCGCGGCCGATGAATTCGGCTCGCGATGTTTCGAACGAGGTTTCGCCGGCGGCGGGGGAGGCCTTGCCGTCGGTGAAGGCGTGGACCGTCATCAGGTGGAGCATCCATGGCGGGCGCTCGGCGGCGGATCGGGGGCGCCGCGTGCAGAGAATCGCCTGGCGCTCTCGGAGCAGTCGTGTTTGCACGAAGAGATTACTGAACGCCGGGTGAGCGGCGTCGGCGGCGGGCGTGGCTAGAACCACTTCGGCATAACTCGTTAGTTCAATCGTCCGGCGAGTTTCGCCGTGATTGGTGATGGTCAGGCGGCGCAGCTCAACGTCATCTTCGGGGGAAACGGCGATTTCGACGTGGGTCTCGATATCTCCGTCGCGCCGGCGGTAGTCGGCGCGGCCTTGCAGAAAGCTCGCTTCGTAGAAATCCGATTTTTTTAGCGTCGGCTGATAAGCCAACGACCAGAAGTCGCCGCCGGCTAAATCGCGGATGTAGCAGAAGGTTCCCCAGCAATCGCGGGCGGCGTCTTCGTGCCAGCGCGTGATGGCCAACTCGCGCCAGCGGCTGTAACCGCCGCCCGCGGCTGTGACCGCGACGTGGTACCGGCCGTTGGAAAGCAGATGAACTTCCGGGGTGAGAGTGTGCGGCGTGTTGAAGACGCGCTGGGTCGATTGCGGCTCGACCAGATTGGTTGCGCTCTGTGAAGTCGAAACTTCCGACGGATGCGGCTCGACCGCGGGCGTTTTGGGAACGCGCTCGTGCAGCAATAATTCCGTGGCGCGGAAAGCGGGATCGCTGAGGAACCGCCGCTGCATCGGCCGATCAAGGAGCAAGTAGGACAGCGAGAGAAACGCCATGCCCTGATGATGCGCCATGTAAGAGCGTATCAGAACATCGGTTTGACCGGGCGGAAGGCGGCTGGGGGTAAAGTCGATGGCTTCATAAAACCCGCACAAGCCCAGTCGGCCGCTGGAGGCCAGACGCTTGAGATTCGTGCAGGCTGATTCCGCATCGACCATCAGCGCCATGACCGACGCGTAGGGAGCGATCACAAGATCGTTGGCCAGGCCGCGCTTGAAGCCGAGGCCCGGAACTCCAAACGCGCTATACTGGTAATTCAATTGAACGTCGGTCTTATTATAACCGGCCTCGGAAATGCCCCAGGGAACTTTGCGTTCCCGGCCGTAATCTTCCTGGCGCTTGACCATGGCCAGGTATGTTTCGTCGAGCAGCGTGCCGGCATAGGTGGGCATCACCAGCAGCGGCATAAGATACTCGAACATCGAGCCGCTCCAGGAAAGCAGCGCGAGACGGCCGCCGGTGCGGGTGATCTGGCGGCCGAGGCTAAACCAGTGTTCCTGCGGGAGCTTGCCCTGTGCGATGGCGACGAAGCTTCCGAGGCGAGCTTCCGAAGCCAGCAAATCGTAGTAGCCGCTGTCCAGACGATGTTCGGCGACGTGATATCCAATGGACATGAGCCGGCGAACCGGGTCGTAGAGGAAATCATATTCAATTTCGGCAAGCTCGCGGGAGCGAACTGCCAGGCGCTGCAACTCCGCGATGCGCGCGGCCGCCTGTTCGGCGCTGCGTGCAACGAAGGCGCGAACCTGGTGAACGAAATCGCGAGCGACTCCATGATCGGCGGCCTTGAGGGGTTCATCGAGCGATGCTTCAAGTGGGGCCAATTCGGCCAGAGTCGTGGATTCATCCAGGCCATTCAACAACTCAAGCAATTTAGCCACGCCTTGATCGTCGGCGGCTGTTGGTTTGGGCAAATCCACCCAGGGGAAAAGCTGCTGCATTTCGTCGGCGTACTGGTTGCATTGTTCGGCAACCGCGGCGACCCAATAGCGCAATTCACCACTCTGACGGGGTGCATGGACGCGCAGGATTTCCGCGATTCCGGCGGAGAGCTGGCGCAGCAGGGCCCAGGCTCCGGAGGCGGTGCGGGGCGAGGAGTTGATCTGCTTTTTCATCTGGCCAAGCCGGATGGAAATGTCCTGAGCGGCGGCCGCGGCGAGATATTCCGGCGGGGCCATGGCGCCGACAGCGGCGTGAATGGCGGCGGAAAGTGTGGCGCCGATGCCATCGAAAAGTGACTCAGAAACAATCTTCTGCTGCGGCAGGGCGTCCAGGCCCGCGGCGAGCGTAAGCAGGTGCGCCGCGAGATTGCCGCTATCCACGGTTGAGATATAGGCCGGCCGCAAGGGTTCGAGCGTGCGTGTGTCGTACCAGTTGTAGAAGTGGCCGCGGTAGCGCTGGAGCTTATCCATGGTGGCGAAGGTAAGGCTGGTCCGATCGATCATTTTGCCGGTGGTGATGAATCCAAAATCGCAGGCGGTGAGGTTCGCCAGGAGGCAAAGGCCGATGTTCGTCGGGGAAGTGCGATGAGCGATGCCCTGAGGCGGGTCTTCCTGAAAATTGTCGGGCGGTAGATGATTGTCGAAGGGGGTGACATAGGTTTCAAAAAACCGCCAGGTGCGCCGGGCGAGCAAACGAAGAAAGAGAAGATCGGCGGGAGACAGGCGCGGCGCCGACCGTTTGAGCGGCAGGCTGAGCCACCAGGCGGCGGCGGGCGCCAGAAGCCATATGGCGCTGATCGGCGCCGCTACGACGACGGCGTGACTGTGCGGCAGCGTCATGGCCAGCGAAATCGCGGCGACCGCGACCTGCGCCCACATGGACAGATAAAAGCCGGGCAGGCTGTTGCGGTGGGATTGCGACGCGTCGCGCGCGGTTCGCCATTCCAGGAGCCTGCGCCCGGTGATCAACATGCGGAAGACGGTGCGGCCGATCGCGTCGAGGCTGACAAAAGCATCGTAGGGCAGGCATGCGAACGTAAAGCATTCCTGTAAAATCTGCCGCCCGACGGAGCTGAGCACGAATCGAACACGCTGCTCGAATGAGACCGCCGTCATTTTGCGAGCCATTTGTTGCAGTACGGCCAGGAACGACGGGATCAGAAATATCCCGACGACCAGGAACGTGAACATGACGGCCTGGCGTCCCTGATGGCGGCCAACGTCGGGCAAAAACCAGCCAAGCAGAAGGAGCGCGAGGATGCCGGTGGGGATCAGGCTGCGGCGCAGATTATCGAGGATTTTCCAGCGGGAAAGAATGGAGATGGGGTTGGGAGAAGCGCGGCCGCCGGCGCCCGGGACGCGCGGCAGAAGCCAGAGGACGATCTGCCAGTCGCCGCGGGTCCAGCGATGACGGCGGCTGACATCGACGGGATATGCCGATGGGAATTCCTCGAAAAGCACGACATCACTCACCAACGCGGCGCGGGCATGGGAGCCTTCCAGGAGGTCGTGGCTGAGAATGCGGTTTTCGGGCAGACGGTCGCCAATGGATAATTGAAAGGCATCGACGTCATAGATTCCCTTGCCGACGTACGAGCCTTCCTCGAAGGCGTCCTGATAGACATCGGAGACGGCGCGGGTGTAGGGATCAATCCCCGGCTCGCCGCAGAAGAGCTGGGCGAAGCGCGAGCGGCGGCTGCTGGGGAGACTGTCGGCGACGAGCGGCTGGAGAATGCCGTAGCCTTTGGTGATGCGGCCGAGTTTCGCGTCAAAATGCGGGCGGTTGAGTGGATGCGCGATGGTGCCGACCAACATGCGGGCGGCGTCGCGGGGCAGTTGGGTGTCGGTATCGAGGGTGATGACATATTTAACATCTTTCAATCGCGTCACGGAGCCGACGATCTCCTGGAATTGGGCGGCTTTGCCGCGGAGGTAGTCGTTGAATTCGGAAAGCTTTCCGCGTTTGCGCTCCCAGCCCATCCATGTATTCTCTCGCGAGTTGAGTCTTCGCGGTCGATGGAACAGGAGGAAGCATCCGCCGCCGTTGCTGTTGCTTTCACCGGCGTATTTGGCGTTTAGAGCGGCGACGCCGTTTCGGGCTTGTTCAAGCAATGGCTGGTCGTCGGGCGTGGTTGCTTCCAACGCATCGCGGAAATCGGTGAGAAGAACGAAGGAGAGCATGGGGTCGCGGTTAGCCAGGTAACGAACTTCCATGTCGGCGAGAAGATCGTCGATTTCCTCGCGCGTCGTGAGCAGGGTGGGAACGACGACCGCCGTTGGACAATCCGTGGGGATTCCCTTTTTTGAAAAATCCATTCTGGGGAGAACGCGCGGCCGCACGAGGATAGTGGCGACCCATTGCACAAGCGCCATGGCCAGCCGCGTCGAACAGAAGGCCGTAAGTAAGGCGATTGCGATCAACCAGCCGCCGCGCAGGCCCTGGCTAAAGCACCACCAAGCCGCAAATGCGCCGATAAGGCATGCGATGAAGGAAATCGAGCCGGTGTAGATGGGCAGCGCAAACCGGCGAGCCAGTCGCGCCACGGCGCCCTGAAAGGAAGTTCGCATGCCAACCGCGCGCTGCAATGCGGGTCGGCCGGCATCCACGAGGTAGTAGCCAACATGGCCGATGCGTTCGGTGGGGGGGTGCGTGCCGGCCATTTGAACGGCAACGGCCGCCACCTCGGCTTCCGAGAGTACGCAGCGGCGCGCGATTTTTTCCACAGAGTGGCGATAGCGGTCGCGGGTGTTGAAATCCATCGATTCGTAGACGCCGGCCGGGTCGCGCCGCAAAGTATGTTCCACGGGGCTGATCGCCTCGACGAAGTCTCGCCAGTCGGTGGCGGCGAGGAGACGCAGGCTGCCGATGCTGTTGCCGATGGAGACCTGATCGGCGGCCTGGCTTTGGCTGGCCTCCTGAAACACCTGCTCCATCGAGCGTTCCTGTTCGGCAAGGCGCTGCTCGAGCCATTGGATGGGCATCGCCAGCGCCGCGCCGCCGCCGCGCAATCGGCTGGCGAATTCCGCGACAAATTCACTGGTCAGGGGCGGGTTTTCCTGAACCAGTTCGGCCAGAACAAGCACCAGCTTGCCGGGATCGGCGGAGGACACCTCCAACATGCGTTCAACCCAGCGGGTGGCTCGTTCGGTGTCGCGACAACCGGCGGCCTGGCGCAATACGACGCGCCGCAGATTTTCAAGCAGCGCCATTCGGAGCATGATGGGAATGGCCCATAATTCGCCGAGGCGCAGGGGTGTGACCGATTCGTAGCTGCCGACAAAGGCGAGCACGCTGTCGACGTCAATGCGCCCGTCGACGTGGGAGATCAGTTCGAGGGCGATGTCGTACACACGAGGGAAGCCGGCGGAGGATCCGTTGATCAATTGCGGCAGTTCATGACTGTAGGCACGCGGGAGATGCAGGCGGGCGGTGCGGATCTGCTCTTCGATCAGGTAGTAATTGTCGATGAACCATTCGGCGGCGGGCGTGAGGCGGCGGCCGCTTTTCAAGGAGAGGGTGATTTGTTCGTACTCCGCGATGAAGACGGTGGCGTTGGCCGCGAGTCGCGGAAGCAGGCGATCGCGTCCGCGGCGGCCGGTGCGCGGCGGTGCTATGCGATGCCAGGCGGCCATCGAACGAGCGTGCCGCTCGAGCCGATCTACACTGAATAGTTCAGCTCGGAGCGGCCGCTCGCCGTCACCATTGGAATGATGTTCATTCCTTCCGGCGCTGAGCCAGCCAAAGCGAGATTTCAGGAGTGTCGAAAACATCTCATTCATTCACGCCATCCATCTGCTCTGATTGATCCGGAGTTACTGATTGCCGGTGCCGGCCAGGCCCGCGGGCGACTGAGTCATGTCGCCATTGCTGGGCTGGAAGGAAAAAGTCTGACCGCCGATGGCGGCTTCAGCCATCAATCCGCCGAGGGGCTGGGCAAAGACCACGACACCGTTTGCATAGCGCGCCGAGGATGCGGCGCCGGCCTTCATGGCCACCGCGGAAGCATCGGCGGTGAAGGTCAACTGGCCAGCCTTGAAGTGCGCAAGAGCGGCCGAAGTTTCAAAAACGATGGCTTCCATGTAGCCCTGAGCGCCGGCCTGGAGGCCAAGGGTTGCCTGCGAGATATCGGCATAGCCGATGAAGCGACCCTGCTCGAAGACTTCGCCGTGACCGTAAGCGCCGCCGGCGATGAGTGCGCCCTTGCCGACGGTTGGGAAAATCACGTAGCCGTCAGCGTTATGAATGAACGACTCAAACGACGGATCAACCGTGTCCAGCCGCTGTTGGGCCGACACAACATTTTCGTGTAGTTGGTCGCGCGCGGTTTCGGTGCGAGGCGCGGTGGAGCAACCCAGCATCAGCAGGGCGCATAAACCGAAGTCGAAAGCACAAAGTGACGCAGTTAAAAATCGGTTCTTCATGATGCAGTTCCTTTCTATTTGCGTAAATGGCCGCCATCCGCAACGCACGGGCGGCGGCGAGTAGCAAAAAGCAGGGTCATCAGGTGGAAACCACGGCTTTGGCCTTGCGGTGCCGTGTTCGTTTGGGAATAACGGCGCCGCCGATTTCCGGGGGGGCGATGCGATCGTCGAGCGATTCGCCCTTGTCGGATTGCGGGGGATGCTCGTAGTCGTTTTGCGGCTGGTCCTGCGTTTCATTAGCGGGGCGAATGCCCTGGGGCTGGTCGCCGATCTTGCGGGCCGCCTGGGATTTGTTGCGATCCATGGCAATCTCCTGGTTGGAACTTTCTGTCGGGCCGACCGATCGGAACAGCCCGATCAGTCGATGCGGCCAGGCAGGATTACTGCCGATGACCTCATTAACGCTATTGGTAGTCCAGAACTGCCTTCAATGTAATTCACAAATTCATATTTTCCCGGAGCAAAAAACCCGGCTTTGATGGGGAATTCGGATGAGGGATGTGGGGCTATGAAATAGGCGTGAAGATGTGCTGTTCGTGAGGGATGAGCGCCCCGCGACGGGAGGCAGGTGGATCACTCGCGGGAAACGACGCCATGGAGGCGTCTTCAATGTCGTCGGCCGGTTCTTGAGTTGCGTCGGCGATCTGTTCGTCGGGAAATGAAGGTGCGTCGCCCACCATCGCGGATGGGTGGCTTTCCGCCGGCGAACGCTGCGGCATGTCGGGTAACTCGAACATAATATTGGATTATACGCGAGCGGCCTGTGAAGAGTTCTCAACTTTTCGGGCCAAAAGCGAAATAGTGCAGCGCAATCGCATGGGGGCGACATTTGGTTCTCAACCCCCACCCCAACCCCCTGATTACAGGGAAATGGGATAAGAAGGTGAATTTGCAGTCCCAAGCGATTGCCCTGGAAATAGCGTGTAAATCCGCAAGTCTGGCGCAATAATTTGGCGGCGCGAGCTTTGCGTTCTGCCGTTTATTTCCGCCGGCAATGGTGATCGCGGCAGCCACGATCAGGACAAATCTCCCCCGACGTTCCGGGATTCCCCGATTCATTCCAAATAAGGCGAGCCGTATGGTTCTTTATGTGGCGTAAGTGAGCATTTGCTCATCAGCAGCGGAGGCGCCCAGCCGCCGTTGTTTGAATAACGGAACTTTTTTTGCAAAGGAGAGCTCTTATGAAAACCGCTACCAGACATCACGGCGTTCACGATGGCGCCCGGAATGAGGGCGACCATTCTGTGACAGATGAGCTTCGCGATGGAGTCAGCCAGCTCCGGACGGATGTCGCCGATCTCGTTGAAACCGCCGCCGGCGTCGGGCAGGCAGGAGCACGGGCCGTACGCGATACTGCCGCCGACGCTATGGATGGAGTCGGCCGACAGATTTCAGCGATCAAGGACTCGGCAGTGGAATCCGCGGCATCCGTCGGCAAGCAGTTAGGCTCGCGACCTTTCACCACGGCGATGATCGCGTTTGGCGCGGGTTATCTTTTCGCCCGGCTTTCCAAGCGGAAATAGTCCATGGTTACGCGAAGGTGATAGTTGCAATAAATCCATGCCGGCCGGCAATTCGCCGGCCCGGCGATATAGAAGGAGAATGTTATGAAATCGTTACTCATGGCACTCGGCTTTTTGAGCCTTGGGACGTTTCTTTTCTGCACTTCAGGGTGCTCAACCGAACAGCCCGGCACCACCGATACGCTCGGCAATTACAGCACGAATGTCGACGCCACCCCTGACAAGGTAGCCACCGCGGCGCAAAAGGCGTGCGCAGACCTGAAGCTGAATGACATCAACGGCAACGGCACCAAAGTTGACGGCCGCGTAACGGCCCGCACCGCGCAAGGCGATGACGTCGTCATCAACATCGTGCAGGCCGGCGAAAATGTCAGCAAGGTTACCGTGCGCGTTGGCGCGACCGGCGACCAGGCGGTCAGCCGGCAATTGATGGACGGCATCAAGAGCCACCTGCACTGGTTCTAACTCGGCAAGAAATTTCGGGAGGCGGCGCGGCACGCGTTGCGCCGCCTCCACTTAAGACAACAAGAGAACGGAGATTGTCATGAATCCAAAACGTATTCTAGGAATGGCCATCCTGATCGTCGGGGTGATCATTCTCTGCGTGGGGATCAGCGCCTCCAACTCGGTGGCTGATCAGTTGAAGCACACCTTCACCGGACGCTTCACGCAGGAGACAGCCTGGTACATCTTCGGCGGACTGGCGCTGGCCGTCATCGGATTATTCATGGGCATCTTCGGCCCGGGTAATAAGAACGCCTGATTCACGCGCGATCCGGTGAATCACCGGTAAAGGAGATTTCATGTTTATGCTTGCTAGCACAATCTATCCCGTCGCGGCTATCGGGTGGGCATTTGGCTATCTGCTCCTGGGCGGGAGCTTCAGCGGCGCGGTGTTGGTATTCATCATCGCCAAAATGCTCGGCCGGTGAGCAGCCGCATCGGGGTCGATTCTTTTAAGAGGAGAATATCATGAGTCACAAAAATGATTCGCGTCATCCTGGGTATCATCCTGATCCAATCACGGGAGCGCCTGATGCGCACCCCGTGGGGACGGGAGTCGGCGCCGTGGCGGGAGGCGCCGCGGGGCTTGGGGTGGCTGCGGCCACGGGGGCGGCGGTCGGATCGGCGGTGGGGCCGGTTGGCGCCATTGCCGGAGCGGCAATCGGCGCTGTCGCCGGCGGGCTTGTAGGCAAGGCCGTCGCCGAGGAGGTCAATCCCGAAGTCGAGGACACATACTGGCGGGAAAATTTCTCCCGCCGTCCCTATGTCCGGCAAAACGCCAAGTACGAAGAGTACAGTCCGGCCTATCGTTACGGCTGGGAAGGCCGTTCGCGCTTCGGCGTTAAGAAATACGAAGAAATCGAAGGCGATCTGGAACGCGACTGGGACAAATTCAGGAATAGCTGTCGATTGAACTGGCGAGAGGCAAAGCACGCGGTTCGAGACGGCTGGGATCGCCTGTCGTCAAAACACTAACCCTAATTCCAACTCAAGGAGATCAACATGGGCCAGGAAGATATCGCGGCCGGTAAGGCCAAACAATTGCGCGGAAAAGTAAATGATGTCGTCGGCGCCGTTACGGGCAACACAGCCCGGCAGGTCAAAGGTAAAGTCCAGCAGGGCGTCGGAAAGGTGCAGGAAAAAATCGGCCGCGCCGCGTCGGCCAAGCGCTCCGCTGAAAAGTGACGTCGCATTCGATGAATCCGAGCGATTGAGCCGGCCGGCGGAAATCAACGTTAGAAGCGTCGATAAACCGCCCGCCGGCTCAGCTTTTTCCTGATGGTCGCGACGCAAATCATCGTTTAAGTTGGTCATCGCAGATCAGGGCGCAGGTCAGGTGGTATCAACGGAAAATCAAAAAAAAGGATGCATCATGGCGGCTGCGACGACAGATTTGCGAGACAGGGTTGTAAAGGTCATCAATTCCTGCCTCGGCGGGGCGCACGGGTTTGAGGCCGCGGCAAACGCCATCAACGATACCGCGTGCAAGAAGGAATTGGCCCTGCTGGGCAGGAAGCGTCGTGTGTTTACAACGCAACTTCAGACCTTGCTGGAAGCGTTGGGCGATTCGGCGATTGAATCTAACACAACCGGCGCGGGCTTCTTCGCTCAATGCTGGACTACCTCAGACCAGGGATGGGTAAACCCTGGGCAGGTCTATATTGGTGATACGCGTGACGCCTTGCTGGCCGAATGCGAACGCGGCGAAGTCGCGGCAATCGAGGCGTATCGACAGGTTCTTGACGAGCCTCTCCCGGAAGTAACTCGTCAAATCATTGCGTCTCAGTTCAGGGACATGTTGCGCTCGCACGAACGAATTAAGGCGCTGTGCGGCGTCGCAAGATAAGAGTCGTTGTGTCATTCATTTATCTCCATGCCATTTCGCATGGGGGGATAGGAGCCTTTATGCTTCGTTGGGCACTCATTTTCTTGATCGTTTCATTGGTGGCTGCGGTACTCGGATTCGGCGGCATTGCCGCGGATTCCGCCTATATCGCACGCGTTCTATTCATCATCTTCCTCGTTCTTTTCCTTGTTTCGCTCGTATTCGGCATGTCGAGTCGAAGAGGCCCACCGGGCTCGCCGCTGCTCTGATAGCGGCGCGGCATTGGATTCCAGTGTGGTTCCGTGCCAGGGAGATCCATATGTAATCGCTCATTACGATGTTTGCCGGGATTGTGATTCTGGCTGGGTTGGCGCGCACGCAAGGTTGTGTTGTGAGAGAGAAGGAAACGGTGTTGCGCGATCACGATGATGTGCATCGCGATGTTGATCACGACCACGATCATGTCGTTGACCACCACGAATGATTTGTAGCTCCGTCAGTTGTTGTTTTTCACCCCGCCAAAAAATAATCCCCCATGACCTTTCAGTCATGGGGGATTTATGCGTTCAAGAGACTTGATATACGGCGGGGTTTACTTGCCGATCTCAACGTGGTGGGCTGTGACATGCTCGGCGGCGCTTTCGCCGGCACTGGAAATGTCGCTGGCGCCGGCATTTTCAAAGATGTCCTTGGCGCGGGCGGTCTCGTCGCTGGAATCGGAATGAACCGAGATCAGGATATTTCCGCCCTTGACCCGGCTCTCATAGCGCTTGGCTTCGAATTCGGGGATGCCCATTCCAACCAGGGCGCCGGCAACGCCACCAACGGCACCGCCGACGGCGGCGCCGCTGAGAGCAGCCATGATGGGTCCGGCCGCGATGAACGGTCCGACTCCCGGAATTGCCAGCGAGCCGATGCCCGCCAGCCATCCGAGGGCGGCGCCTACGGCCAGGCCCGTGCTCGCACCGGTCACGGCTCCTTCGGGAGCCTTGGTGTTCTTCTGATGGGCGAAGTTTCTGGTGCTGGCCTTGTCGGGAAACAGCACGGAAATGTCGTTCGCGGAAAAGCCGGACAGGCGCAGATCATCGACGATGACATTGGCCTGGTTGTCACTGGACGCGATGCAAAAAATCGATTTGGACATGACAGTCTCCTCGAATGAAAAAAATCGACTGAACGAATCGTGCCCGCGCGAGCGGGCCATGCGGCGAGTTTCAGCCGTTGGGTAAAACTTCAAGTTGGTTAATCACGTTATCGGGGCCGGCCACGTCATTGGCGATGCGCGCGACCGTGTCTTTTTCGTCCTGCGTATTGACCGGTCCGCGCAGGGTCACCTTGCCGTTAATCGTGATAATCTTCACGTTCTGGGCATTGACGGACATTTTCTGGTCGAGGACACGGCGACGAATATCCGCGGTCAGGCGGATGTCGTCCCGGCCCTGGCCCTGCATGCCGGCGGTCGTCGCGCCGGAGGAATTGTCCCTCGCGTTGATGGCCGTGTTGTCCGGGTTGGTGGTCGGGGTATTCGCGACATACACATTGTCGGCCTGCGGGGTATTTGTTGCCGTGTAGGGTGGATTGGAATTGGAGCTTGGCGTGGAATTGTTGCTGGAATAGTCGCTGGATGCAGTGGAGCAGCCGGCGATGCATATTCCACACAATGAGACAAGCAATGCAGCTTTCATGGTCATTTCTCCTTGCAGGTAGGTGATGCGTTTTACCGTGACGATCGGGGACGGCTCGATGGAACCGTGTCATCCGCCTCGGCCGCCTCGACGAAAACTTCATCCTGGGCGATTGCCTTTAGTTTGTCGTCGGCGGCTTCCTCTTCGTCGGTGGTTTCTTCGAGCAGCTTGGCGACATCGGCATGGCCAAGTTGCTCCGCCATACCACGAGTCGAGCAATAGGCGGCCATTTCGTAATGTTCCACGCGACGTGCGGCGCCGATGAGGGCGCTGTCAACGACGGCTGAGGGGCCAGTGTCTTTAAGGGCGTCGCCGCCTTCCTCAACCAGCCCCTTCATCGCCTGGCAGACCTTGCCGCTTAGATCGATTTCCAGAATCTCCGCGATCCGATCGAGGCGCTGGACATGACCCTCGGTTTGCTTCAGGTGGGCGGAAAATGCGGCCTTTAGATTCGCGGATGAAGCCTTCTTCACCAGCTTCGGCAGCGCCTGGAGAATCTGGTTCTCCGCGCTATAGAGATCTTTCAGTTCTTCTTCGAGCAATTCGGAAAGGGAGTGGGTAGTCATTGGACGCTCCTCTATAAAAAGACTCACATTTCAATTACACACGTCACAATGAAATCCTAGCCCGTGAAAATCGAACGGCAATCAGGCAAAGCGTGAAACTTCGCGTCGAAAAATCCCCATTTTCGGAGGCTAACCCTCGGTAACATCGAGCGTATCGCGCAATTCGTTGCGGGAACAAAATGAGGCTGTATCGGGGATGCCGGAAGAAATCGCTTCCGTTTTCCCGTCGTAGAAACACATGCCGCCGACGCCTAAGGTCTATTTTTGGAGACAACTTATGAAGAGCTTATCAATTGCGTCGTTGGCCCTGGCTTGCTGGCTGCTGGCTGGATGTGAAACCAATCATCCTCAGGAAGCGCCGGAGGTGGCGGAGGTCAGCGCGGCGAGTGTCGGCAGCCAGGCGGCAGGCAGCCTGAATGCGTGGTGGATCAAGGTCTGTCCGAAAAAGACGGATGCCACCTGGTTCCGAATTGCCGTGGGGCCGGATGATCACAACATCACGCAGAGAATCATCTGGCGGCAGGGGGATCCGCTGGAATTCCAGCTCCTGAATGTTCGCGATTACAACCAGATTTACCTGGTCGGATATTCCGGCGAGGACGGGAAGCAGGCGTACTTCGGCGTCTGTCACGACAGTCAGGTTTGTTCCCGCCATTTCCAGCCCAATCAAACTGAAACCAGCGGCGGGGAAGGCCATCTGGTTAAATCCAGCGATACTGAAACGTGGGATTGCAATTAGTTTGAGCCGATCGGTTCCACTCGAGTTTGAAAAGCGCCCGGCACATGAGTGTCGGGCGCTTGTATTGGTTCTGATCTCTGGCGACATCAAATCTCGCGCGTTGGAACTGCTATTCTTGAAGTGGTCCGCACAAAAAAATCGCTGCCGCCGGTCATGACCGGCGGCAGCGAAAACTACAAATCGAAGCGATCATTTGCCAAAGGAAGCAAACGCCTCAAATTTATTGCACGGTTGCCAGGCCCGCGGGCGCTTGAACGCCATAGAGCGCCGCCAGAACATTTCGGGCCACCATTCGGTATGCCGCGTCGGCGTCGGCAGGCCATTGTGCCTCGTTCATCGCGATGTAGTTCAGATGGGCATACAGATCGTTATAGATCTGCTCGCCCTTGCGGTCTGACGGTATCGCTACATGCCAGCCGGTCATCGTCTGATGAATCAGGGAGACATTGATGTCGGGAATGCCATTCTCCGCCGGGAAGCGAATGACGGCCACCTCGGTGCCCTTGGAAAGGGATTCCTGATCGGCCTGCTCCTTCGCGATCGTGTCGTTAGCATACATCGGAGTCGCGCTGGCGCCGGCCGCAATCGCTTGGCCGCTTTCGGCCAGCGGCCATGATCGAACCGCCACGGTTGGCTCATTGACCTTGCCCTGCACCATCGCAAACTGATCGCCGAAGACCAGATTCTTATCGGTGATGCGGAAATCCTGGCCATATTTGGCCTTCCACTTCGTTTGAATCTGGCCGATCACGCCATTGAGTTTGGCCTGATCGGGATTCTTAAATTCCTGGGCGCGGGCCTTGTCGCGAGCGGCCAAATCAGAAAGAAAGCTGCTGAACCAGCTATTGTAAGAATCCTTGGTGACAGCCCGATCGGTGAGACTGACCAATGTACTCTTCACGCCGCTGGCTGCATTGAGATCCACTTCCTGGAAGCCGTTGGGCAAACGCAAAGTCTGCAATGACTCCTTGGAATTAGCGTCCTGCTGGGCTGCCGCAGGGGTATTCATGGGTGGATCGCCCGCCGCCAGAGGAAGATACAGGGCCAGCGTCGCCACGCCAGCGGTTGCCGCGAACATGAGATGAACGGTGCGAGATTGCATCATTCGGTTTCGCATACGATGTTCCTTTCGCCGACTAAGTCGACAACAGTAGAATGAGTGAGATTCCTTAACATCTCATATGGTATGAGCCTGCACTGGTTAGAATAGAGAGAGCTTTCCTGATCTGATGGATCAAAATGCCGTAGCAGCCTGTGGCAAAAGTCCCGCGCGGCCAGGCGAAGTGGATTTTGGCCGCGAGCCAGACGCGACGACGAAGCGTATTGCAGCCAAATAC
>Ga0208589_1000148_pt1 | contig 33528 bp, 33 predicted proteins | sample NGESurshal092012_2_FD_184486 | JGI IMG/M metagenome (GOLD analysis project Ga0208589, IMG submission 184486) | Arctic peat soil microbial communities from Barrow, Alaska - NGEE Surface sample F53-2 shallow-092012 (SPAdes) | ecosystem: Environmental > Terrestrial > Soil > Wetlands > Peat ...
CCAACCCTCCCCCTGGGCACAGGGAGAGGGGGTAAGAAGTATTGTCGCCACAAACGCGAGTGTGTGTCTCACTTTCTTACCTTCTCACTTTCTTACCTTCTTACCTTCTTACTTTCTTACCTTCACACCCTTCACACCCTTCACACTTTTCAAACCTTTCACACTTTTCAAACCAGCCCCGAAACGCGCTCCAACGCCGCCGCCAGCGGGGCCGCGTATTTCTCGCCGAACAGATAGGTGTGATTCAGCAATGAATGCAACTGGTAGACCGGCTTGCGCATGCGGTGATATTCCTCGCCCAGCTTGCGCTCTTTCTGGTAGGCCTTGAAAAACGCCGGGCCGACGGTGTGGAAAAGTTCCATGTAGGCCAGCTCCGCTTCGACATGGGCGAATTTGCAGTGCGGGTCGAGCAGAGCCGCCACGCGCCAGCGACCGCTCTCGTCGGGCCGAACCAGCAGGTTGCTCGCCCACATGTCCCAGTGAACCAGCCGCGGGCAGTCGTTGTGATCGAGCAGATGATCGAGCCGGTCGCGCACGCGGTTGATGATCTTGCGCTGCCGCACCGACAACAGCTTTGATTTCTCCATGCCCTTCCAGATCGGCTCGTAGATGTGGTGATAGAACGGCGACCAGCGCTCAAACTCGTCCCCGCTCTGGGGCTCGGCCCGGCTGTATCGCGCCGCGGTGGTGTTGTGCATCAGATGCAGCAGCGCCGCCAGATCGGCCTGCAATTCGTCAAATTCGGCCGGCGAGATTTTCTTCTGCGCCTCGGCCCAGTTAAGTCCTTCGATGTATTCCATCAGCAGGTAACTGAACGGATCATCGAGCGAGCCGATCTTCCAGGCATAAACCCGCGGCACGGGCAGGCCCGCTGTTCGCAATAATTCCAGTTGATGGGCTTCGCGCTGATAGGAACGGTCGACGCGATGTGCGGAGATTTTCAGGACGGCTCTGGCTCCGTCGCTGAGAATAAGGGCGAGAGTGGTGCTGATACAGCCGCCGTCGAGCGGCGTAACTTCCGCCAGCTCCGCCGAAGCGCCCGCCCACTCATGCACGATTCGGCGGAGCACTGGCCACGAGATGTCTGAGACCTGCGACATGACAGTGCTGGGAATATTCTCCCATGCGCTCACGCCCGGAGCAATTGAAAAGTCCGAATTTTCAGGAATTATTTATTCGGTTGCCGCCGTGCAGATCATCGCGGCCTGCATGCTGGTTAATGTTCCTACAAGCGCCGACATGCTCGCCCTCCTCTCCACCCATGCGCGGCAGGTGTTGAAATAATCAGTGGCGTTGGGCAAGCCAATAAATTCCGTCAAACTTCCGATATTCGCAGGACGGATTGCCGTGAAACCCGATTGCTGCGAAACCGTGGACGGCACTACTATAGTAATTGTAATGGAGCCATTTTTACCGCATCGGCTCCCGCGCAATTGTCGAACTGTTGTAAAAATCTTCGGATGATTAAATAAAGGGTAGGTCGCGGTCGCGACAGACCTGTTATCGAGTAAGCCGACGCAATTGACTCCCGACATTTCGGGGTTTGATTGTGTCGGCCTTTTTTTTGCGTCGTGTCGTTGGACCTTGGTTCATTTCAATATGCGAGGAGTTCTCTCATGACCTGCAAGACCCTGCTTCTCTCTGCGGTAACGCTATCGGCCGGTTTTTCATTGCAAGCAAAGGCGGCCTTCACACTTGGCACCGCGGGCGATTTCGCCGTCCTGGCCGGATCGACGGTGACCAATACCGGCCCGTCGCTCATTACCGGCGGCGACGTCGGAGTCAGTGCCGGTACCGCCATCACGGGATTCCCGCCAGGAACCTTGGGGGCGGCCTATACGTTCCATTCAAACGACGCCGTCGCAAATCAAGCGCAGATCGATCTCACCACCGCCTACAACGCCGCCGCCGGCTTGGCCCCCACGCAGAATCTGACCGGCGAGGACCTCGGCGGACTCACCCTCACGCCGGGCGTCTATTTCTTTTCGTCATCAGCGCAACTGACGGGAACCCTCACCCTCGACACCCTGGGAAACCCCGATTCGCTCTTCGTCTTCCAGATCGGCAGCACGCTCACCAGCGCCAGCAACTCATCGGTCAAAATGATTAACGGCGGTCTATTTCCAGGAAGCGAAGTATTCTGGCAGGTTGGGAGTTCGGCGACCATCGGCACGAACAGCGCGTTTGAAGGCAACATTCTCGCCGAGGCAAGCATCACCATGACCACCGGCGCCAGCCTGCTGGATGGAAGCGCCCTGGCGCGAACCGGCGCGGTGACGCTCGATTCCAACAGCATCTCGGTGCCTGAACCGGTCGGGCTCTGCTTCGTGTTGCTGCCGGTTGTCCTGCTTCGCCGCCACCGGCGGAGTAGACCCATGAACTGAATATCGAAACCGATCCCGGCATGTAAACCCCCTGCCCCGCGGCCATGGGCCGCCGGGGCGCGGGGGGATTCAATAGCCGACCAGAACCGGCTCTACGACTTTACATGCCGATGCGCCACCCGGTCCCAGGCGTCGCGCGTCGCATGTTTGGCGTTGCCCCACTCCAGGCGAGAGGTGCCTCTGGCATTGGCCCAATCTCGCGCCAGGTCGGTCTCGACGTCTTCAAATCGACTGCCATTATGCTGCGCGTAAGACTCCCAACCATAGCGGTAGGCCGGCCCATACTGGTCGTAGGAACTGCCTCGCGCATACGGACGCTTCGAGTAGGTGTCGCGCCAATATTTCTCCTCGACGCTCGGATTGACGTCTTCGGCCAAATGTTTGCCCGCCAGCCCGCCGACGACAGCGCCTACGGCCGCTCCGGCGACCGTACCGACCGGACCGGCAACGGTCCCGATCATTGCGCCCGTTGCAATCGCGCCGGCAACACCGGCTGCTCCGCCTACCGCCGCGCCAACGCCCGTGCCGAGTACATGCGCGCCGGGCGCATGCGTGATCGGGTCCGGATGCATTGACGGGTTGGTGGTCTTCACTTTTTGACTCATGACGTGACTCCTAAAAAAGATCGTTTCCTTGCACTCGTTCGAACCACACCAAGTGGCTCTTAATTCAAATTATGTTGTTGTTTGCCAAGTATCAGGTCGCAGGCCTGAGAAATGCGAAGATCAACACGATCACCAGCACCAGACCCAGCGCGCCGCTGGGGAAATAACCCCAATTCTGGCTGTAGGGCCAGGTCGGCAGACCTCCCAGAACCAATAGAAGCAATAGAATCAAAAGTACCATTCGCATAAAACTTTCCTTTCACAGACGGGCATTGCCAAAAAAAAGCCGACGTGATTGCATGCCCGAAGGCGATCAATCACGTCGGCTTACTCGTTAACGGGTCTTCCGGCCATCCGGCCGAGCTACCCTTTATCTAGTCTTCCGAAAACTTCGATACTCTGTCGGGAGCCGATTCATTCCAGGCTCCGCGAACGCCCGACTATAGGCCCCCAGTTCGGAGCAGGAAAGGATTTCTCCGACATTCCTTATATGGGACGGATTCCAATTGATCATCGCGCGGGCCGGGCTTCATCCACCCATCCACAACTTCCGCGAAACCTTTGCCACAGGCTATTATCGAGCGTTCAGAGGTCTCACGCCCCGCCGAAGGGAAATCTCGCAATCGCCTTTTCTTCGCACGCGGAACGGATACAAGTAATTGCATGTCCGCCCTCCCCTCGGAAGCCGCCGGCCCCATGCCACTAACATCGCGGCGCCTATGGCCGGCTTTGTGCGATTGGGGAATGCTGTTTCTATTACTGCTTGTGTTGCTGCTCGCCTACTGCCCCACCTTCTTCCGGCCATACGCATTCGTTGACGATTACTTCTGGCTTGACCTCTCACACCACGATCCCGCCGATGTCTTCCGACGCCTGGCCGTGCAGGGCCGCCCCCTCAATGGCCTGATTCTGCGGTTCGTCTTCCAGCAGGCGACGGCAATCTCCTCGCTCACCTGGATTCGCGGCATCACCCTCGCCGGACTGGCCGACATGGGCTGGATGCTCTACCTCGCCATGCGATTCAACGGCTGGCGGCGCAGCACCGCCCTCCTCGCGGCCGCAATGGCGTGCTGCCTGCCCGGCATACAGGTTCACGCCGCCTGGGCGACCAGCGTGCCGGTTCCGCTGTCTGGAATCCTGGCTTGCAAAGCGGCGATTCTTGCGGCGTGGGCACAAGACCGCATTCGCCGGCGCTGGCCGATGTTGATCGTCGCCAGCCTGCTCGTCTTCGCCGCGATGACGATTTATCAGCCGACGGCCATGCTCTTCTGGCCCGTCGTCGCACTCGACTTGCTGCGACGCGAATGCCAAACCCGTGCCGCCCTCAAACGCTTCGCCGTTTATTTCGCCGTCGCCTCTGTCGGATTCTTCCTCGCGTGGCTCGTGTTGCGCCATTATCTGGCCGTGATTCCCCAGCGCTATTCGCCCCAGCGCGACAGCTTCACCCACGACCCGCTGAAAAAACTCAGTTGGTTCATCCATCATCCGCTGGTCGATTCAATGAATTTGTTTCTGATCTGGCCGTGGCGCGCGGTGGCCATCGCCGTCGAACTGATCATCGTCGCGGGGCTGGCAAAGAAGTACCGCCGCGACCTTCTTAAAGTGCTGATCGCCTTGGCGCTATTGCCGCTTTCCTACCTGCCAAATCTCGTGGTCGAGGAAAGCTGGGCGAGCTACCGCACGCAAGTCGCGCTTTCATGGACGGCGTTGATTTTGCTGTTCATCGCGTTGTCAGCATTCCGGCCGCGTGGCAAATGGTGGGATAAATTCTCGAACCTATCCCCCAGCATCGCGCTCTTTGCGGCGATGGGATTATCCGCCTATCACGTCCTGCGATTTTTCGTCGTTCCCCAATCACAGGAGCTGTTGGATTTGCGCGCCCAATTGCCTCGCGCTAATATCGACCACATCATCCTCCTTCAGCCCGGCGCCACGAACCTTCAATGCCCCTTCTCCCGCGACGACGAATTCGGCCGCAATTCGCTGAACGCAAGCTGGGTGCCGCAATCCGCCGTGAATCTGATCCGCGAGGAAGCCGACCCGAATGCGCCGCGTGTCCAGGTGCAGTCCATCCCCGACTTCAAAGGCAATTGGACCGCCCCCCTGCCGGCGGGAACGATCCTGATCGACATGCGCGTTGAAACACAAGAGAATTAACCCCGACATAAGGTATAATGGTTCTTGTGATGGTTACTGACAACGACATCCAAATCCTCGCAGAGAGTATCGGCACTCTTTTTGCGCCGGAGCGGATCATCCTGTTCGGCTCCCATGCGGAGAATGCAGCCGGCGAGTGGTCCGACGTGGACCTGCTGATTGTCATGGAATATCGCGGTCGCGCCATCGATCGTGCCCATGAAATATGGGCCGCGGTCAGGCCGCAATTTCCGGTCGACCTGGTGATTCGGCGCCCGCATGACTTGCTGCAAAGATACGAGCAGTTTGACCCTCTGGCTCGACATGCCCTTGATCGAGGAAAGGTTCTGTATGAGCGAGATCGTGCGGGAGTGGCGCTAAGGCGGCCAACGATTTGAATTCCGCTTTCCTTGAAGAGTCGCGCGGCAGCGCCGCCAACTTTGATCTCATCTGCTTTTTGTCTCAACAAGGAGTCGAAAAGCTCATCAAAGGCGCATTAATAAGCCACAATGTTGTCGTTCCCAAAAGCCACGATCTGGTACAGCTTCATCGCATGCTCGCCGCAATCGAAAGCCGCTGGTCATGGGACGAAGCCGAATTGCAATGGCTAAGTATCTCGGCGGCGGCGTACCGGTATCCGGGCGAAGACGCGGACGAGGAAACCGCGCATCGCGCCGCAAATATCGCTCGGCGGGTGCGCGATGCGATGGCATCGCTCTTGCCAATGCGGTGATCGCCTAATTGGCTCGTGTTCCCCACATCACCATATTCCACGCCAGCCTTCGCACCAGCGGGATTCGCGTGAGCATTTCATCCATTGCCCGCAACGGCAGCCACCACCATAGGCCGCTTGTTTTTTCCGTATAAATCCGCTTCCAATACCGATCGGCGTTGGGATGCACCCGGTCCACCACATAATACTTGGCAAACAGCATCAGCGACGCAATCCAGAATTCGCGATGCCCCACTTCCGTGAAATACTCGCGGGCCAGCTTCACGTCGCCAAATGTCAGCGGCCGCTCATCGACGGTTCGCACCTGCGTGGCCATTCTGCGATAGACGTTGATCGCAGGGTTGTAGGCCAGCGGGTCCATCGAAAAAAACCGCCCGCCCGGCCGCAAGACGCGGCGGATTTCAGAAAACAGCAGCCGCTTGTTCGTGACATGGTGAATTGTGTTGGCAATATAAACCAGATCAAATTGCTCATCCGGTACGCTCAGCGTCTCGCCCGGCGAGACGACTCCCGTGACGGCGGTTCCATGAAACCTGGCGAGTTCACACGCGGTGCGAACCATCTCCGGCGACAAATCCAGCGCCGTCACCTCCGCCCCCAGCAGCGCAAAATAAACCGAACTTTCCCCCAGGCCGCATCCGACATCGAGAAGTTTCAGCCCCCTCAACGACCCCATCCGCCGCAGAATAAACCGATTCTCCATCGCGGTGGCGGATTCAAACGCCGCTTTAACGGCGATCTTTTCCAATGGTGTGGAGTTCGCCCACTGATCATGAAACTCAGCTTCGCTTTGATGAACGTCGTGTGCCATTTCAGAAATCAAAAATGCGATTGACCGCGGATGTCGCGGATAACGCGGATAACGCGGATAAGAAGGAATATTCGTGCGGGCATTTTCATCTGTTCCCATCCGCGCTATCCGCGACATCCGCGGTTAAAGGTTTGAAATTCACCTTCGTACTCACCAGATAAAGAGGCCGCCCCTTGCTCTCCTCGAAGATGCGGCCGACGTATTCGCCCAGCAGGCCGATGCTCACAAGTATCGCCCCGCCGATCAGGCAGGTGATCGCGATCAGGCTCGTCCAGCCCGGCTGCGTATCATGCAAAATCAGCGCTCGCGCGACCGCGTATATCCCCTCGGCAATACCAATCAACGCGACCATCATCCCCCCCGCCAGACTCAGGCGCAGCGGCGCCGGCGAGAAGCTCACCGCCGCCGTCCAGGCGAAACGCATCATTTTCCAGACCGGATATTTCGTATCCCCCGCCGCTCGCGGCTGGCGCTGGTACATCACCGGCGTCTGCGCAAACCCCGCCCAGGCGACCATGCCGCGCAGGAAGCGGTGCGTCTCGCGCATGGTCTTGAGCGCATCCAGACACCGCCGCGAGATCAGCCGAAAATCCCCCGTATCCGGCGGCAAATCCGGATGAATAAACCAGCGCATGAACCGGTAAAACCAGAACGCCGACAGGCGCTTAAAAAACGATTCCCCCCGCCTTCCGGCGCGCTGGCCGTAAACCACATCGTACCCCTGAGTGTAGCGCTCCAGCATCTCCGCGATCACTTCCAGCGGATCCTGTAAATCCGCGTCAAGAATGACGATCGCCTCCCCCGCCGCCGCGTCCAGACCCGCGGTGACGGCCGCCTGATGCCCGAAATTCCGGGCTAAACCGAGCACTTTCACTCGCGGATCGGCGTCCGCCCAGCCGAGCAGCAGATCAAGCGTGCCATCGGAACTGCCGTCGTTGACGACGATGAGTTCGACCGGACATTTGAGGCTGCCGACGAATTCGGTCCAGCGCTGGCGCAGAACGGGAACCATCGCCTCTTCGTTGTAGGCGGGAATAACCATGGAGAGCAAAGCGGGTTGCGGCCGTGCAGATAATCGGTGCCGTGGCCCGTTGGAAGGCATGGAGGCATTGGAGCAGATGGAACAAGCCGAATCAACCGGGGATAAGAATTTTAGCCACCGATGAACACGGATTCACACCGATGGAATTGAATACCAATCATCCGACCTGTTTAGCCGAGGCACTTGCCTGCCCTGAGCGAAGTCGAGGAGGCGCCGCGCGCCCGACCGCTCTTCGACCTGAATCCAGAGAAGATTTTTAGCCACAGATTCAAAACCGATGAACACAGATGAATTCGAGATTGCAAAGGAACGAATACGCAAATCATTTAGCAATGTGTCGGGTGGGGCGTGTGGTGCGCTTTAAGCCAAACCGCAAAGAATCTCACACCCGCGCTGGATGGTTTCATCCGTCGCCGCGTAGCTGATGCGGAAATGCGTATCCCGCTCGCTGAACACCCCGCCGGGAATGACGAGCACGTTTTTCTCGATCGCCCTGGCCACAAACTCCGCCCCGGTTTGTCCGCCCGGGGCCTTGGGGAAAACATAAAATGCCCCACCCGGCCGGGCGATCTCGAACTTCGGCGAGAGCAGCTTGCAGACCAGATCGCGCTTCTTGGCGTACGCCGCCACGGCGTCGCGCATGGAGATATCCATCGCGGCGACGGCAGCCTGCTGAAACGGGCTGGGGGCGCAGACGAACGTGTATTGTTGCAGCTTGGTCATCTGGTTGAGGACCTCGGCAGGCCCAAAGGCGTAGCCCAATCGCCAGCCGGTCATGGCGTGGCTTTTGGAAAATCCGCGCAGAACCAGCGTGTTTTCGTAAATGCGGCCGGGGGAGGCGAGGCCGCCAGTGGTGCTGTCGTATAGGAATGGCTCGTAAATCTCATCCGACAGAATCAAGAGATCATGCTTGCGGGCCAGCTCAACCGCCTCGCGCACTTCCCGCTCGGTCATGACGATACCCGTCGGATTCGACGGGCTGTTCAGCATGAGCAGCTTGGTGCGCGGCGTGATCGCCTTCTCAACTTTTTCCGCGTGAAACCGGAAATCGGGGTAGCTATCGACGATTACACTCTCGCCTCCGGCCAGGGTGACGAGGTGCTTGTACATGACGAAGTACGGGTCGAGGAAGATGGCCTGATCGCCGGGGTCAATGACCGACAGGATCGCCAGCAGCAAAGCCCCGCTGACGCCGCTGGTGACGAGGACGTCGCCCACATCGCGCCCGAACTCGCAGGAAAGGTCTTTTCGCAGCCGCTGGCGAAGCGGAGCGATTCCCTGCGTCTGGGTGTAGCGATTATCCCCTTTTTCGATGGCCGCGATCGCGGCGGCTTTGGCCAGCGGCGGCACGTCAAAATCCGGCAGGCCGATCGATAGATTGATCGGGTCCTTCATCTTCGCCGCGAGGTCAAAGACCTTGCGGATGCCCGAGGCATCGACCTTTTTCGCGCGCTGCGAGATGAAGTCGCGCATGAGTTGCTCGACTAAATAAGTCCGTGAACCAAAGGTTACTTCTTCTTGCCGGCAGGAGCGGCCGGAGCAGCGCCCTTGGCGGGAGCGGCACCCTTGGCGGGAGCGGCACCCTTGGCAGGAGCGGCACCCTTCGCCGGCGCAGCACCCTTGGCGCCCGCGGCAGCAGCGCCGCCAGCCGGAGCGGCTCCAGCAGCGGCCGGGGTACCGGGAGCCGCAGCGTCTTTGGCGCCCTTGCCGACTTCCTGCTTGCGGTGCCCGACCTTGGGGAGGCCGAAAACGCTCTTTTTGTCGGTCCACTTGTCTTCTTCCGCCAGTTGCAGCAGACGCTCGGGACGTGTGAGCACGTTCCGATGCCGGGTGAGTGAGTTCGCGGTCTTCAGGCTCCGATCCATTGACATTGCATACCTCTATCTATTGGGGTGGGGTATTGTAGCGATGGAGAGCGGGATGGCAATGAAGCGGGGTTTGGATCCATTTTTCCGGGGGGAGGGGGAGCGGGAGGGGGGGGCGGTAACGCTCAATTGTGGCAAAAAGCGAAGCCCCCCACCCCTGCCCTCCCCCCTGATTACAAGAGGAGGGAGATAGAAGGATATCATCACTATTGAATGCGACGGCCTCGTTCGCTTGGTAGAATCCGCCCACCATGCGATTCTCATTAACCCGCGTAACGTATCTGGCGCTCTTTGTTAGTTCCGCCGTCGCCCAATCCCCGCCGCAGCGCCTCGCCTTCCCCGGCGCGGAAGGCTACGGCCGCCTCGCGGTTGGCGGCCGCCTGGGCAAGGCGTTTCATGTCACTACGCTCGCCGACTCAGGCCCCGGCTCGCTGCGCGACGCCGTGAGCCAGCCAAACCGCATCGTGGTTTTTGATGTCGGCGGGTACATCCTGCTCAAAGACGTGCTGAAGGTATCGAGCAATATCACCATTGCCGGACAATCCGCTCCCGGCGACGGCATCGGCATCGCCGGAGCCGAGGTGTCACTCAATGGCGTGCATGATGTCGTCATCCGCTACGTGCGCGTGCGGCAGGGCATGGCCGCCGGCGAGGACAAGAAGAGCGCGATCAATATCACCGATGGTCAGAATATCATTCTTGATCATGTATCGGTTCAGTGGGGACGCTGGGACACCATCGACATGCACGGCTCGAATATCACCACGCAGCACTGCATCGTCGGCGAAGGCGTCGATCCCCAGCGTTTCGGCTGCCTGTGTGAATCCGACCCGGTGACGTTCAGCCATAATCTATGGATCGACCAGGACAGCCGCAATCCCAAGGCCAAGGGCCGCGTGCAGTACATCAATAACATCGTGTACGGCTGGGGAAAAGTGGGCCTCGTCGGCGGACACTCCGCGGCCGACCATACGATGGATGTGATCGGGAATTATTTTATAGCCGGCCCCGGCTCCAGCGTTCATTTTCTCGGCGAATTCACCGCGACCGATCACGTTTACCAAACCGGAAATTTCGCCGACACCAATCACGACGGCCAGCTCAACGGCCGTGAAGTGATGCCCGCGGATTTTGGAGCGGGAGCAGGATCGCCGACTTTTTTTGCGACGGGCGTGGTGAAAGACCCGGCTCCCGTGACGATCATCAGCGCCGAGGCGGCATACAAGGAAGCGATCGCGGACGCCGGCGATTCACTGCATCGCGACGCGGTGGACACGCGACTGATCGCGCAGCTGACGTCATTGGGCAAAGACGGAAAAATCATCCACGACCCCGCTGAAATCGGCGGGCTTGGCGCCCTCAGCGGCGGCCCCGCGCCGCGCGATACGGATGGCGACGGCATTCCCGATGACTGGGAAACCGCCCATGGCCTGAATCCAAATGACCCGGCGGATGCGAGTAAACTCGATGGAGAAGGATATTCGATGCTGGAGGAGTATCTGAATGGGCTGGCGGCAGGAGACCGCCGATAGCTCTTCAACTGCCTTCTTGCCCCAAGGCTGGGAAGCGGTCGTTGAATGTCGGCAAGTCTTCGGAGTGAATCGCTTCCCATCATGCCGATTGATGAAATCAATCGGCCGTGAAGTGCGAATTGCCCTCCACCTCAATTTCGCCGCTTACATTTCCTTGGCCTTCTCGCGCACTTCATCCAGCGAGCCCACATACAAAAACGCCTGTTCAGGCAGATCATCGGCTTTGCCCGAGCAGATGTCGTCGAAGCTCTGAATCGTTTCGGCGATCTTCGTGTACTTCCCGGATTTGCCTGTGAACTGCTCGGCGACATAGAACGGCTGGCTGAAGAATCGCTCGATCTTTCTGGCCCGGCCGACGATGAGCTTGTCTTCTTCGCTCAATTCATCGACGCCCAGGATGGCGATGATGTCCTGCAAATCGCGGTAGCGCTGCAGCATGTTCTGCACCTTGCGGGCCACGCGATAATGCTCTTCGCCCACGATCTCGGCGCTCAGCGCCTTGGAGCTTGAGGCCAGCGGATCGACCGCGGGGTAAATGCCCTTGGCCGCGATGTTACGCTCGAGATAAATGAACGCATCCAAATGCGCGAAGGCGTTGGCCGGAGCCGGATCGGTGGGATCGTCGGCCGGCACATAAATGGCCTGCACGCTCGTGATGGCGCCCTTCTTTGTGCTGGTGATGCGCTCCTGAAGTTCGCCCATCTCGGTAGCGAGAGTCGGCTGATAGCCGACGGCGCTGGGCATGCGTCCGAGCAAGGCCGACACTTCGCTGCCTGCCTGGGTGAAACGGAAGATGTTATCGATGAAGAGGAGTGTGTCCGAACCCGTGTCGTCACGGAAGTATTCGGCCATTGTGAGGGCGGCCAGGGCAACTCGCAGACGCGCGCCCGGCGGCTCGTTCATCTGGCCGAAGACCATGACGGTTTGGTCGATGACACGCTTGCCGGTGTTGCCGATCTTGGCTTCCTGCATTTCCAGCCAGAGGTCGGTGCCTTCGCGGGTTCGCTCGCCGACGCCGGCAAAGACGGAGTAGCCGCCGTGCTGCTGGGCGATGCGGGCGATGAGTTCCTGAATGACGACCGTTTTGCCGAGGCCGGCCCCGCCGAACAATCCGGCCTTGCCGCCGCGGACGAAGGGTGTGAGCAGGTCGATGACCTTGATGCCGGTCTCGAAGACTTCCGCCTTGGGCGTCAGGTCCGTGAATAACGGCGGGTCGCGGTGAATCGAGCGGCGCTGGGTCGCATTGCAGGGGCCGAGGTTATCGACGGTATCGCCGAGCAGGTTGAAGACGCGGCCGAGCGTCTCCTTGCCGACGGGAACGGTAACAGCATCCCCGGTATCGACGCAGTCCAGCCCGCGGCGAAGGCCGTCGGTGCTGCCCAGTGCGACGGCCCGGACGCGCCCCCCGCCGAGGTGCTGCTGCACTTCGCCGGTCAGTTTGATTGTCATTCCGCCTTCGGTGTGATTCACCGTCAGGGCGTTGTAGATCGACGGAAGTTGATCTTCCGGGAACTCGGCGGCAAACGTCGAACCGATGACCTGCGTTATCTTTCCAGTTGCGGGCATGGCAAAATCCTTCTTTTAAGCTGGTCGCCCGGCGGGATGCCAGGGGTCAGGGATTGTACAAATCCGGGAGCGGGCGGCAAGGGAAACGGTGGGTGGAATCTATAAGGCTCTGGCTGGCTCGATCGAACGTCTTTTGCGGCCCTGCCGCGCACTGGCATTGAGGATTGTCAATCCGACGATGGTTTTCCCATCTTTTCGGACGAGGATGTCATCATGCATCTCAATGGTTTTGGACGCATTTTGAGGCTTGCGGAAGCTCATATAGAGCACGTCCGCCTCCTGATCGTAATCGACCCAGACGTGCCGGGTTGGCAATTTCAGCATATCCGAGGCCATGCCCATGCACGTGGCCAGCCAATCCTGCTTCAAAGATGTCATTTGGTTCGCCATGCAATCTTGCCTGTCGGCACTGAATCAACAGTATACGCAGTTATCACGAATCCATCTTGCTGGGATAGTTCGCGGTAAACGACAACCATCCATTTCTGCTTTCCGATGCTGCGGACGGCCTTTAGTGTGCCGTGATTGCCGCGGATGACAAGATGCGGTCGTGCAACCACTTCCAGCACTTCATGATAATAGCTTGCCATTTCATCGTGGTTCTCGACGATATGATACTACCGCTCGTAGTTTAACCGAATCGGCACTCCATTGACTGAATAAGCGGTGGTCATCCATTGCTCCAGCATCGGCGCGCAATCGCCGAAGGCAATGACGAAATCTTAACCCATTATTCTGTGCGGATAAACCCATCAGGCCTTTCCGTTCGGGGGGAACGGAGGAAGGGTTGGAATGCCAGTAAACGGGAATTACGTCAATTCCGCTGAAATCTTGATCAAACACGGCCGGAACGGCGGCAATGGCGGGAAAAAATTATGATGAAGCCTGCGAGGCCGGCCAGAGTTGAAGCGGGTTCGGGGACAACCGTCGTGAAGGAAATCTTGTCCTGAACGGTAGCGACTGCGCCGGTGGTGAAGCCGCCTGAGATTGAAACCTCGGCATCGTTAATGAACGTGCCCTGGGTCGCGCCGGGAGGGAGATGCGCGAGCTGAAGGTTGAAGTTTCCGTATTGGCTCGGAGTGGTAAATTGGAATGTTCGATTTGTGAATCCCACCACGCCTCCGTTCACCGAATTGGTGATTGCCGGCGGCGTTAGACCGGCAAAGCCCCCCAGATTAACGGACATTGTATATAGGTCCGCGGTTGGAAGGCCTTGATTTACGCTAAATGTGAAATTCTGCTGAAGAGCCGTGATTAGATTGTTGAACGAATACTCCGGCGACACCAACGCCTCAGAAGATCTATTGAAGATCGAAGTGATTTTTCCATCGGCGCTGCTGATTTCATCGGTGACAAACGGAGGTCCGCCGCCTGCGGGAAAGGCCTGATACAAGGTGCCGTTCGGCGATGGGCTGGCGCTCAGTTGAAAGCCAATGTAGGTAGCGGCGAAAACCGGCTCCGACGCGCAAACCACACTCCAAGAGTTACAACGAGCCAATAATCCAATTTCATGGTAAATCCCCCTATTTCCTCTCGTCTAAATATCCCGGATTTGATCGATTTGCAAAAATTTTCCCTGGCTTTCGCATAAAAGTTGACTCGCTTTGCCGTTATCACCGATTGAAGCTGGCCCACCTCGAAACTCCAATCTTCCCCCCTGCCACGCCTGTCGCTATAACCGAAGTCCATGCCCACCTGGAACGCCGGCCAATATCTCAAATTCGCCGATGAGCGGACGAGGCCTTGTCGCGAATTGGCAGCTCGGGTTTCGGTCGAGTCGGCCGGCCGCATCATCGACCTCGGCTGCGGCCCCGGAAATAGCACCGCCGTGCTGCTCGAACGCTGGCCCGGCGCCCGCCTCACCGGCCTTGATAACTCGCCGCAGATGATCGAATCCGCCCGCAAGGCTCTGCCGAATCTTCAATGGCTGGTGAGCGACATTGCGGCGTGGGTTTCATCCAATACTGAGCCGTTTGATGTGCTCTTTTCCAATGCCGCATTGCAATGGGTTGGCAACCACGCCGACCTCTATCCGCGTCTCCTGAAACACGTTGCGCCCGGCGGGGCTTTGGCCGTTCAGGTTCCCATTAACTTTGATTCACCCGCCCATACCGCCATGCGCGAGCTTGCCGCCACTGAAGTCTGGCGTCCGCGTTTCCCCAACGGCGTGCGCGAGTGGCATGTGCATAGCGCTTCGTTTTATTATGACGCGGTCGCACCCCTTTGCCGGCGCGTGGATATGTGGGAGACGGAGTATTTTCATGTCATGCCGGACGCGGGCGCAATCGTCGAATGGTACAAAGGCACCGGCCTGCGGCCGTTCCTGGACGCTTTGGCGGATGATCAGCAGCGGCGGGATTTCACGGCCGGGTATCTGCAGCGCATTGCCGCCGCTTATCCCACGCGGGCTGATGGCCGGATCGTCTTCCCCTTTCGGCGTTTGTTCTTGATTGCGTATCCATCATGAGCGACATCATCATTCAACCCGTTCACAACCCCTTCAGCGCCGTGCTGGCGCCGCCCGGCTCCAAGAGCCTGACCAACCGCGCCCTGGTTCTCGCGGCCCTGGCCGATGGAACCAGCACGCTCAGCAACATTCTTTTCGCCGATGACACGCTGGTCATGCTCGACGGCCTCAAGCAACTCGGCTTTGATCTGCAAATAGACCAAACGGCCCGCCAGGTGAAAGTTCACGGACAGGCGGGAAAGATCGCGCCCAACGCAGCCGAAATCTTTTGCGGCAACAGCGGCACCACCATCCGTTTTCTCGCCGCCCTCTGCGCATTGGGCCGCGGTTACTTCACCCTCGACGGCGTGCCGCGCATGCGCCAGCGACCGATTGGCGAGCTGGTTGATCTTCTCCGCCACATGGGGACGCGCATCAGCTACGCCGAACAGGAGGGCTTTCCCCCGATCAAGATCGACGCCCACGCGCTCGCGGGCGGGATCGTGCATTTCGGCGCTGCCAAGAGCAGCCAGTTTCTGTCGGCCGCCCTGATGGTCAGCCCCTACACGCGGCACGAAGTTTCGGTGGACCTGTCGCCTGGCCAGACAAGCTGGCCGTATGTCGCGATGACCATGCGCCTGATGGATTTGTTCGGCGCAACCGTTGAATTATTCCGCGACCCGGTCAGCCACGAGCCGCAGCGTATTCACGTTCCGCGCGGCGTCTACATGCCCCATGATTACCCGGTCGAACCTGACGCCTCGAACGCGACCTACTTTCTCGCCGCCGCCGCACTGCACCCGGGATCAAGTGTCACCATCCGAGGCCTCGGCTCCCACAGTCTGCAGGGCGATGTCGGCTTCGCCGGCGTCCTTAAGCGCATGGGGGCGCATGTCGTCGTAACCGGCGATTCAATTGCGGTCACCGGTCCGCGCCAGCTTGAAGGCATCGACGTCAACCTGGCAGACATGCCCGATACGGCGCAGACGCTGGCCGTAACGGCGGTGTTCGCGGAAAGCCCGACGATGATCCGCGGCTTGCAGACGCTGCGCGTGAAGGAGACCGACCGCCTGTCGGCTCTGGCGTCTGAACTGAGCAAGCTCGGCTCGCGCGTGGAGATGGGCGACGGCACGCTGGAGGTTTATCCTGCCGAGCGCGTCCGCTCGACCTCCATCGCCACCTACGACGATCACCGCATGGCGATGAGTTTCGCCCTCGCCGGCACGCGCGCGCCGGGGATCACCATTCTCGACAAGGAGTGTGTGAATAAAACCTACCCCAATTATTTTGAGGATTTGGATCGCGCGGTGGGGCGAACGTCTTAACCCGGAAACTTCAAAAATCACCGCCCGCGAATACGCAAGAATCACCGCCCGCGAATACGCTTGAGACGCAGAGGTCGCGGAGAAGAGAATTTAGCCACAGATGAAAATCAGATGCACACAGATGGGAATTTGATATTCGCAATTCATCTGAATTTTTATCTGATTTCCATCTGTGGCTGACTTTCTTCTCCGGGGCTGACCGAAACGTTGGCGCGGGAATCAAAATCGGAATCCGGGTTATTTCGCCAGCATCCGCGCGATGGCTTTCAGATGCTCCTCATGCCACGACGATTCGCCGCCGTCGTGGGAGAACTTCGGCCAGTTGTGGCCGTAGCGGCGCATTTCGTCGATGGCCTGCCCCACCGGCCATTGCTGATATTTCAGGCGGATATACGCGGTCATGATTCCCGTGCGATCATGGCCGGCCGAGCAGTGATAGAGCACGCCGCCGGTTTTGGCGTATTGGAAAATCTCCTCGCTCAGCGGCTGCAAGAGGTCGATCACCTGCTGATCCGTCAGGGTCTCCAGCGAGCCGGGGCCGGCGTTTTTGATCGGCCTTGAAATGAAGTGGATGCCGGCCGCTTGCGAAGCCTTGCGCTCCAGCACAACGGCGGCGGCGGATTCATCGGGCTTGCCGTCGTCGCCGATACCGGAAGGATCCTGGAATGAAATCACCGTGCGAATGCCAAGATCGTGGAGATGGCGCATGCGCTCTTCGGCCGCGGCGAGCAAATCGGCGCTGGGCCGCGTGGTCGTCATCCGCCGGGCCAGATCACGCACCGGACAGGCGGAGCGGAAGATATCCGTCTGCCCATTGACCAGCCCGATCTGATGCAGGTCTTTGATGGTCGCGTCGTCGGAGGGAACCCGCTCGCCGACCGGCTGAGTCGCCGGCGCTGTCTGGGCCGGCAACAACGGCGCGGACGACATCACAAGCAGCAAAGCCGCCATGGCCGGACACAATCTGCGTACGCAATGTTTCATTGGATGAAGAAGATACCAACCCAATGTAAAATTCGCATTAATGATGAACACTTCTATTATGCGGCGGGTATGGCCACATTTTGTGGCCGGACGGAAGAACCCCCACCCCAGCCCTCCCCCTGAGTACAAGGGGAGGGGGATAAGTGGGGCAGCTTGCCACAAATTATGGGCACGCCCTTCGCGGCTGGTGCTTTCGCTCGCCGCCGTCTGGATTGGAGTTCAATCGGCTCCGCAGACCGCCGCCGCCGCTGACTGGCTCCTGTATGTCGGCACGCAATCCACCGGCGCCGGATCGGGAATCTCCGCCGCTCATTTCGATCCCGACACCGGCCTGCTGGCGGCGCCGAAGCTGGTTGTCGCCACCGACGGGCCGTCATTCTTCGCCCTCGCCCCCGACCATTCGCATTTGTATTCCACCAATTACACCCACGACGGCGGTATCAGTTCCTTCTCAATCAACGCGCAAACCGGCGGCCTGACTCTCGTCACACGCATCACCGGCGGCGGAGCGGGAACCAGCCATATTAGTCTGGACCGCACCGGGCGATTTCTTTTAGCCGCGAATTTTGATCACGCACACATCGCCGCCTTTGCGATTCGCCCGGATGGCAGTCTTGGGGCGAGCACTACGTATGACCAGCACACCGGCAGCAGCGTCAATCCGCAGCGGCAGGCGCGATCGTATCCGCACTGCATCATGATCGATCCGACCAACCACTTCGCCCTCGTCCCCGATCTGGGCTTGGACAAACTCTTCGTCTACCGCTTCGACGAAAACGCCGGAACACTGATGGCGAACGATCCGCCGTTCGCGGCAGTAAAGCCGGGCTTGGGCCCGCGGCATGTCGCGTTTGCGCCGAACGAAAAATGGGCCTACCTGCTCTGCGAAATGGGCAGCACGATCGTGGCGTACAATTGGGACAGCACAGGCGGGAAACTCACGGAGATTCAAACCCTCTCAACGCTTCCGCCCGGTTTCACGGCTGAAGACAATTCCTCCGAGATTCAGATCGCCCCCAGCGGGAAATTCCTTTACGCCTCCAATCGCGGCGAAGACAGCATCGCCGAGTTCGCGGTTGATGAAAGCTCCGGCAAACTCACACTGATCGGCAACACGCCGTCGGGCGGGAAATCGCCGCGGGATTTTATGCTTGATCCGAGCGGGCGGTGGATCGTCTGTGCCAATCAGGATGGGAATAATCTGGTGGTGTTCAAGGTGGATTCGGAGAGCGGAAAGCTGACGCCAGCGGGGCAGCCGATCACGGCGGCAGCGCCATGCGGATTATGCTTCCTGCCGATGGGCGGGAAGTGATTGGGGACTACAAATGTCAGCAGAAACAAACCGGCGAAATCAACTGGCTTGCGCAACCGTGTAGGTCGCGCCGTTGAAATTGACGAGGGTTCCGGCCTTTAACGACGCGTAAATGCCGGCAACCGTGACCGTATGGTTGGTGTCGTCGAAAGTCAGGCCAAGCGCGGCCACGTTGGCACTCGAGCTGACCGTAAGCGTCCCGCCCAAGGGGATGGCGCTGAGGGCATTATTCTGCACAGCACTGACATTGAATATCGCGCCGCCGGAGGAAACGCTGGAGCTGCTCAGATTCAATTGTCCCGGACCGACAAAGTTCGGAGAACTGTTGTCAGTGATAAATCTGTTCAGCGAACTGGGCGTTCCAAAGCTGGCGCCAATCTGCAAAGCACCGCCGCCAAAGGTGAGGTTGCTTGCGGTATTGTTGAGCTGAAGCGTGCCGCCGGAATACTGGAGCGTGTTGTTGAACGAACTCACGCCGGACAGAGTCAGCGTGCCGGCACCGATTTTGTTGAGAGACACTGTTCCTGTCGCATTGTTGATGACGCCGGTTTGAGGAGTACCGCCACTGCTGACGTTGAGCAAGCCGCCGATCGCAGTGATCCCCGCATCGGTGAGACCCCCGCCGACGTTGTTGATGATCAGATTGCCTGCATCGATCGTCGTACTGCCGTAATAGTTATTGGTGCCGTTGAGGGTCAATGTGCCGCCGCTCTGCCCGACGTAATAGTGGATGAAATAATCAGCACTGAATTTTGCATTGGCCGCGGACAGGATCGCCTGATCGCTTTGAATGTTGTTGGAATCCGCCGACGCGTCCGCCTGCTGCTTGGCCACCACGGAAACATAGGCCGTGGCGTTCTTAATCAGCGAGTGGATATCAGATTGAGTTTGAGCAATCGCGGTTTCATAGCCGGACAGATCGCCTTCGAGTCTGGCCTGTGCGGTTAAAACTGCGCTTTGCAGCGCTGCCTGATCGGCGGAAAGCTGCGTCTGATCGGCGTCCAACGCGCCGGCGGGCGGATTGGTCTGATCGGCGATAGTCTGCTCCTGATCGTCAATCACCTGCGTCAGGTAGGTCGTGACGGCGGCGTTAAGCGATTTCTGGTCGGCGGCAAACACCTGGGTTTTCAGCGATTGATATTGCTTGAGAAGAGCGAGGTCTCTGGTGCCCGCCAGGACGGCAAGGCGTGCCGCGGCGATGGCCGCGGAATCGGCGGACTGACCGCTGGTCTGCGTATTCTGGTCGGCAGTCAGTTTGGCCTGAATGAAATCAATCTCGGCTCTGTCAGCGATCGAGTCGGTGTTATAGCCAATAAGAGCAAGCGTGCCGGTTTGGTTGATCGGCGGAGTCGGGCCGACTGCAGATCCGTGAATCAGCGTATTCACTGCGACGGCAATTACATTATCCAAATCAATCGCAAGATTATCCGCGTCGGTGTCCGCCTTGAGTTTGGCGACCGCGTTCGTGTACGCGGCGGAGGATTGTAGAATGGCCTGCTTGGCCGCGTTGTCAGCGGCGAGGGTGGCCTGCGTGGAAGTCTGATCGGCCTGCAATTTTGAAACGGCCGCCGAAACCGCCGCCGCGTAAATGCCGCGATCGGCCGTGAGTTTAGCCTTATCGGCGGCATGAGCGGTCGGGTTGCTTTTGTCGGCTTCAAGTTGCTTCAGATCGGCTGTGATCGCGGGCAGCCCATTGGTGGCGGCTGTATAGATGGCGGTTTGATCGGCCGCAATAAGCTGGGCGGCACTTCTCTGGTCGGTGGTCAGTTTATTTTTTAGTGTTGAGCCGGCCCAAATGGCTTGCCGCGCCGCATCGACCGCGGATTGATCCGCGCCAATCTGCGTTGTATATGTGTTTTGATCGGCGTGGATTTGGTGCTTGATCGCGGTGTTCTCGGCCTTCTCGGCTTGCAACACCTGAGCGGGGCTTAGACCGCTAATCGGATTGTGACCGACACCAGTCGCCGACAGAAGCCGCCGCGACTCCAATTGATCGAGTTCGAATTTACCCATTGCAACAAAACCTTCTGATGGCTTCATTAAACACCAATTCCGGGGTGGCAGCAAGATAATTCTGGTTAAGGATTGGATAAACCCAAAGCGTTCGCAATTGCTTTATTTGCATTGTTTTATGAGTCACATGCGGTTCTTCCCTTTGTGCCTTTGTGGCTTCGTGCCCCAGGGCAATCGCTTAGGGGCGACACATGCTGCTCAACCCCCACCTTAACCCTCCCCGTGAGTACAGGGAGACGGGATACGAAGGTGAATTTGCGGTCATAAGCCATTGCCGTGCTTCGTGCCTCCGTGCCTTCCCCCTCCCTTTGCCCCCTGGCAAAGCCACGGGTAAGATTTTTCCATAGATGGCGCTCCTCCAGGGAAAACTTCTCCTCGCGTCGCGGCGGCTGGCGGACCCGAATTTTTTCCGCACCGTTATCCTCATGGTTCAGCACGGCGAAGAGGGGGCGTTGGGTTTGGTTCTTAACCGGCCGCTGGAGATATCCGTTAAGCAAGCCTGCGAGGACTCGCTCGACCTGCCCTTTGAAGCCGACGATGTTCTCCATCAGGGCGGCCCCTGCCAGGGTCCGCTGATGGCGGTTCATACGTTTCGCGCTACGGGAAAATATGGGGAAGAAGAGGCGGAAAAGGTGATCGACGGCCTGTATTTCGCCACCGACCGCGATGAGCTGGAGTGGCTGCTCGCCGAGGCCGCCAAAGGCGGCGGCAAACCGCCAGGCAAAAACAGCATTAAATATTTCGTCGGCTATTCCGGCTGGGGACCGGGCCAGTTGGAGAAGGAACTGGAAATCGGCTCGTGGATGGTGACGCCGGCGACGCTTAAAAGTGTGTTTGAGAGCGATGAGACCGATCAGTGGGCCAAGCTGGTGACGCAGGTGACGCTGGGGGAACACATCCGGCCGGAGATGATACCGGAGGATCCGTCGTTGAATTGAGGGGGCAGAACCTTCAAAAATCCGTTAAGATTCGCGTTGAAGCGATGGCGAAGGGAAAGTTGAGCAATTTCAACGCCGATGACTACCGTCGGGGCGCGCTGGAACGGTTGAACGACGCATTCATCCTGCTTCGCTCAGGCCAGTTCGCTGGGTCTGCATCTTCAGCGGGTCGCGCTGTTGAGGGGATGCTTCGCGCGGTTATCTGGAAGCGAGACGATGATATTTTGACGGGCAACAAGTCGCTCGGTACCGGCCACGATTTGCGCGAGTTGCTCACTCACGTTCGGAACCTCGGCCTCCTTTCGGCATCCGGATTGGACAACGAAGACTTGGAATCGAATGTCCAATACATCGCACGGCCGTGGTTTAACAATATGAGGTATGCCACGTCGAGATTTGTTGAGTCAAGGTGGTCTAATCTTGGTGAGATTCGCAAAGGCCGAACGCTCAAGCAGGCCACGGAATCATTTTATATTGCATGTGCAAGTGTCGCCAAAAGATGCGAGGTGTTATGTCAAAGGTAAAACTCCAACAGATGTTGTCGCAGCAATTGTCTCTCGACCACCCGGTCTTCAAACTTGAGAAGATAGGTTCTAAGGTCGCAGGGTCGATCATCTCACGAACATTCCGAGGCAAATCCGACCGAGTACGGCAGAAAATGATCTGGAGCGCGCTCGATGCTGAACTGGGCACGTCATCGATAAACGAAGTTGGGACACTTTTGGCGTATACGCCTGAAGAATGGGATGTGGAATTACCGTTAAACGTTGGCTGATTTTTCAACTTACAGGAACCTACCTCCCCGTCGCCCGATTCAACTTCTTAATCAAATCCTCCGGCGTGAACGCCGGCGACGAGCACGCGCTGCCCGTGCAGATGAACGCGGCGGCTTTGGGGAGCGTTGGGTATTGCACGTCGCTGTTCGGCAGCGGGCCTTCCGTCGCATCGTACCACTCCAATCGCTTGTAGGGTTTGTAAAACGCCATCGCCGTGGCGAAGAGCTTTTGGGCGGACGCGTCCGATTTACTGCCGACAATCGCGATGTGAGTCGGCTCGCTGGTCATCTCGGAATCGGCCAGCAGCACGCCGCCGACCATGCTGCCTCGCGCGGTGGCGATCTGCGGGGAAGCCAGATAGCTCATCGCGGTTTCGGCAAGCTGCCGGTCGGCTTTGTCGCCGGTGAAATGGAACAACAGATTGGCGAAGCGAGCGGCCATCACGTTTTCATCGACTTCGGGGCGCGGACGGAAAACGGTGGATGTCGAAAGACAACTCGTCGCCACGCCGACGTAATCAGCCGCGGTGAAATGCGCGATGACAAAGGCGGCCGAAGCCTGGGCGCGTGTGAGCCACAGGCGATCACCCGTGGCCGAATACAGGGCGAGCATCGCCCGTGCCATGGAAAGGGTGTCGCCGAGATACGGGCCGGAAGCGTCCGCGTCGCCGTGATTGAAGCCGCCGGGCGCGCCGGCGATCGAGCGATGCGCGATGATCCATTCGGCGGCGGTCTTCGCTTCATCGAGGTATTTTTGCTCGCCTGTCGCAGCATACAACGCGCAAATCGCGTTGATCGTCCAGCCGTTTTCGCGCGAGTAGACATGCGTGTCGATTCGCGGCACGCCCTGCTTGCGGCGGCCGGCGTCATCGAGTGCGAAATAGTCGGCGGAGTGCTGGCCGTCCACCAGGTCGGCGTCCATGCTGGTGTAAAACACGCCGTCGGGCGAAAGCATGAAGCCCGTCAGGAACTTATGAATGTCTTCGGCGGCCTTCAGATCAGCGGGATTGTGAAAGAGAGAGTAGGCATAGGCGTAGGTTCGCATGTCCTCGGCCTGCATCTGCATGATTTTTTCGAAGTGCGGATGATCCCAATCGCCGTCGGTGGAATATTGGTAGACGCCGCCCCAGACGGGGTCGATGATGTGGAGTTGGCCGGCGAGGGTGCCCTTGGCCATCAGGACGCCGCGGGCGTCGCCGCCGGCGCCGAGGAGCATGGACATTTCGGTGTTGTCCCAGTCCATGAACTTTTGATTGCGGCCCCACGAGCCATATTTTTCGTCATAGACTTCGTTCAACCGGCTGAGCAGTTCCTTGCGCGTGTCATCAGAGAGGGATGGCCCGGCGGGCTTCACTGGCGCAATCGCCCGCACGCTCGGCCCCGGCGACGGGTCGGCGATGATCGCACGCAGCATCGACGCCATGACCTGCGGCTCCAGATATCCCTGGCGGATGGCGATTTCCTTGCCGTCTTCTCCAAACACGACCGTCGCGGGCCAGCCGAAATCTTCGTAGCGGTTTGAGATATCCGGCCGCGAATCCTGATCGACCTTCAGGGCGATGTATTTGTCGTTCATCAATTGGATGACGGCGGGGTCGCGATAAGTCGTCTCGTCCATCACATGGCACCAGTGGCACCAGATGGCTTCGAGGTCCAGGATGACGAATTTGTGCTGAGCCTTGGCCTGGGCGAAGACATCGTCGGACCAGGGATGCCAGGCGATGGAGGGCTGGGTTGAGGGAGCGTCCGCGGCGAATACGCTCGCTGTGAGAAACAATATAGCCGCGATCCAAAGGATAATACGCATAACCGGCTCCTTTCCGACAAGGCCATTACGTCTTCCCCAACCGCCGCGGATGTTAAGGATTCCACTTACAAGAATAATCCGCCATCGACGCGAAAATGTTGCGCCAATCGGGGGATGTGGAGTTTGCATAGTTGTGCGCATCACGAGGCAGCCGGATGAGTAAAACATGCTTTATAGAAACGCTTCCATTAACTCAACAAACTGCCGGGCACGGCTCCCAATGGCAGTCGCGGCGGCACCATCGAAGCCGGCCTCGACTTCATACTCGGCCTTGGATCGGGCGGCAAAAAGCTCCTCGTAGAACCGTCCCATTTCCGTAGACAGCCGGCCGGGCTTCACCAAATGCAAATGCACGGCCGAGCGTAAGCCGGTATGTTTCACAAATTTTCGGCCTTCATTCACGAAGACCGCGCTGGCCGCATAAAAGCAGGCGTAATATGCGCGACTGACAGCCTGATCCGGGTCGCCCGCATCAAGTTCGCGATGCATTGATTCCAACGCACGACGCGCCTTTTGCAAATAGGCTTGTACGAGTGCTGCCTTGGCCTGGTCGAAAGTCATAGGTCGATTCCATCGCGGTCAATTTCCTGCCGGATGGGCATGGCCTGATAGACGCCTTCCTGCCACTCATGATTGGAAACCAGCATCAAGCCGAACCATTTGTCCCGTTGCAGTTCCAGGGGATAGAGGAGATCAATGGCCTTTCGACGCAACGCCGCATCCACAGGGCCGCTCGTTAATACCAATAGATCAAAATCGGATTGTTGCGAAGCGTCTCCACGCGCCCTGGAACCAAAAAGAATGACTCTCTCGATGGGTAATGCATCCCGCAGCGCCTCGGCCGCCGTTCGTATGGCGGCCTGGTCGCCGGGGGTCAGACTGATCTGGTCGAGCGTGCGCATGACGGACTCCTATCGAAATGATATCAAATAAACAAACCGGCATCGACGCAAAAATGTTGCGCCAATCGGCGAATGTGGAGTTTGCTCATTTCCCGCCGGCCGCCTAGGACAAGGGACGCCGCGGTTTTATTGCCGAGAACTTTGCCCAGCGCAGTCACGTTCATGGCGCTTTCCTCCATCAGGAAGCGAAGCATTTCGAGCGGGCTGTGTTTGCGGCGTGGGAAGGGATGGCGTCGCCGGCCGTCATCATCAATCAGCCGGCCGAGTACCTCCGCGTAATCTCGCTCGCCGGGACTCAGGCGGCCGTTCGGCCGGCCGAGAAGTCTCGCTAAAACGCGAACTGCTTCGGTGTGATCTCCAGTTGAGCGCAGTTCCCGCAAAGGGAATGCGCGGATGAGATCGAGATAGTCGTCCGCGACCGGAACGTGATGATCTCTTTCGAGCGTTTTCATAGTCGATCCTTCCAGCGATCGTTGCTATATTCCGCATGGGTCAGCAGTTCGTAAATCACCACCATGCCGGCGGCGTAATTAACAGCAGTTATCAGCCGATACTCGTTGCCCTTGATATTAAAGACAGTGACAACGATTTCGGGGCCGCCTCTCTTCACCACGATCCCGTCAGCGGATGGAAAAGTCCGCCGCAAATCAATCAGACTTAGCCAAGTAGCCGCCTCAACTGCTCGAAGCCACTTATCGAGGGCTTTCCGCAGCGGCGCATTTTTGCGGCCGGCCCTGGCGAGTTCATCGGCATTGATGACTGTCATGGCCATTGATTACATTATGTAAACTGTTGTGATCCCAAGTCAAGTGATATTATATCCATCATCACGCTTGCGATGAAACAACCGCCTCAGAAAAATATAATCCAGCGACAATTTCCCCGGTCCGAAGATCAGCACCATCAATCCAACAAAGAAAAACGGAAACGCGTCATCTTTCAATACAACATCCTGATTGTTCACAACCTTGCCCGCGAAAACCCAAAGCTTCTGCAACGTCGAGAGCTTGGCGTCGTAATCCGCCAGATGCACGGAAATAATCGCGATCACAAAATTGAAGGTGAATGGAATCGCCACCAGTCGCGCGGCCACGCCGAACATTAATAACATGCCGCCGAAGAATTCGGTGCTGCCGGCAATCACTACGTTCAAAGCCGGCATGGGGATGTTAAGAGATCGGAAAAAATCGGTGGTTTTGTCAAAGTGCTGGAGGTGAGCCATGCCGGCGACCATGGCCTGATAGCCGATGTACACGCGGCAGATCAAGAGGAGAACGTGCTTCAGGCTGTCAAGTTTGCATGCGGCGCACTGGTAATACCCCGCGGCGCGGGTGACAGGGCAGCGACTGGCGACTGGGCTGGAGCCGGGTACTTCATTCATGCGGTTTTCCTTGATGGAGCTTTGCAAAACCACCCCAGTGTCGTCCAGTTGGCGAACCACGCGCCGATCTTCTTCGGCGTTGCCTCGCCGGCGATGAGTTCGCACGCCTGCGCGAGTGTGCGGCCGTCGCGCAATGCCGTCAGCAGCTTGTAGGCCGCGGGATCGAGCCGCTTGAAGTAGAGGTCATTGTCGAGCCGATGGACGGCGATGTAAGTCGTTTTCGGCCTGGGCAGGCTAACGCGGCGTGTTTTGGCGGCGTGCCGATTCTCTTCAATCGCGTTGCTCGCCTCGTTGCGCAGGCCCTTCTTTTTCAAAGCCAGCGTGAAAACATCCAGCGGATAGGCCAGTTCCAGAATCGCAAGGTATGGCTGAATCCGCAGGCGCAGCCGGCTTGGATCGCGTCCGGCTAAATCCGCGGGAGTGATCGGCGGCTCGCCCGGCCCGTCGAAGGCAACGATCTGCGCCCATTCAAACCGGGCCATGTCCTGCGCCATCTTCTGGTTCGGGGCCGCCCAATGCGGCGAGGCGTCGAGGAATTCAATCAGATGACTGCCGAGGTTGCGAAGCGAAAATGACCGCGACGGATATTTGGCAATATACGCCCGCGACAGGCGGCTAAACGCCTCGGTGCCGACAATCGCCAGCAGCCCGGGAAAATCGTCGTACATGCAGTCGATCAGGCGGAACCAATACTGGCGGTTGTAGATTTCCAGCCGCTCGAAACTGGTGAGGCGGTCATTGGGTTTGATGAAGGTGGCGATGACCGACGCGGTGTCGCGGTCGTCCGACCAGGTTTGCTGCATGCGAAAATCTTCGTCGAGCGGGCGCATGATGGCGCTGCCCGCCAGCCGCTGCAGGGCGCGAAGCTCGGCAAGGGTTTGCCTTTTGCGCCCGCCGGGTTTTTGCGTGGCGGCTTTTGGCACAGTTGGTTGTCGCACGGCGGGATTTCGCACGGCGGGATTTCGCGCGGGGAATTTTCGCGGCCGCTCAAGCGCTGAGGAGGGCATTGCTTGTCTCCTTCACCGCCGGTTGGGAATACTTCGCCAGGAATTTGCGCGCCTTGAGGGCTTCGCGATGCACTTCGTCGAAGGTGGGGATGTGCGCGTCCCATTCGAGCAGCGTATTGGTCGGGCCGCACAAGCCGATGGCATGGGCGTACATTTTCCAGACCGGGTCGAGCACGGGGTGGTCGTGCGTGTCGAGAATGTACTTCTCAAATTTACTGTGGCCCGCCACGTGAATCTGGCCCACGCGCTCGTGCGGCACGTTATTGAGATAGTCGTAGGGATCAAAACTATGGTTCTGGCTTGAAACGTAAATGTTATTCACGTCGAGCAGGATGCCGCAGTCCGCCAATTCCACGACCTCGGTGAGGAATTCCCATTCGGTCATTTCCGAGCAGTGATATTCGGCGTAACTGCTGACGTTTTCCACGCAGATGGGGATTTCCAGGAAATCGCGCACCTCGCGCACACGTTGGGCGGTCTGTTTGGCGCAGGCGAAGGTGTAGGGAGTAGGCAGTAGATCGTGGGTGTAGGAGCCATCAACGCTGCCCCAGCAGAGATGGTCGCTGAGGAATGGCGTCTTGGTGCGTTTGACGAGAGTCTTGAGGCGTTTGAGATGCTCGCGGTCGCCGGGAGTGGCGGACCCGAAATACATGCTGACGCCGTGCTGCACGACCTCGTACTGCTCGAGAATCTCGTCGAGGATTTCCAGCGGCCGTCCGGCATCGACCATGTAATTTTCGGAGATGATCTCGAACCAGTCGCAGGCGGGTTTTTTGCTGAGGATGTGGCGATAGTGCGGAACGCGAAGGCCGATGCCTATGCCGAGGTTGGTGAAACCGTTGAAACGATTGGCGGGCATATCTGTCCTGAAGAAATCGACCGATCAAAACCAAAGAGCCAAAAGGCATGGGCCGCCGATTAAGCGGCCCAGACCTGAATTTAGCGTAATCGGGTTAGGATTAGAGGCTGGGAGCGGTGGTGCCGTCGGTCTTGCAGCCACCCTTGCCCTTGCAGCTATTCTTGCCCTTGCAGCCGGCGTCGCCGGTCTTGCAGCCGCCCTGACCCTTGCAGGAATTGGCGCCCTTGCAGGCATGGGTGCCGGCAGCGGCCTGGAGGCGGACAATCTTGGCGCCGGCAGTGCCCATCACTTTGGCAGCCGAAATGCCCTTGGCGCTGGCGGTGTGAGTCGCGCCGGCGAGCATTCCGCCGAAAGCGGCAACAGCCAACATACCAGCGGTCGAACCGAGAACTTTGGTCGTCTTTGTCATGGCATCATCCTCTATAGATCGTTTAGATCGTTTTGAAACCTCGCCGCGCCATTAATAAACGGGCGGCGCTCCTTTCCGTTCACACCCGGCCGCATCAACGACGCGAATCTACGGGAAGATCGGAAAATGTATCGTTTACAATTTTTGAAACCTCAAATCATTCGTTGCACATTTTTAGGCGGCTGCACCTCCTTCCGGGGTGGGGTTTGTCTCCCCATCGCGGTGGACTCATGGCAAAACCCCGAACGATGTCCTTTTATTTCAACAGGAAAAGAGGCGTTTGAAAAGGGGTATTTTACCAAATTTACCAACTTCCTTACGTTGGAATCTATCCGTTGGATTATTGTCGGCTAAGAAGGGGACTTTCTCACAGTTGTTTGTTGTGAAACGCCCACTTTGCCGATGCTGGAGGGAGACGTGTTGCTTTGGTGCAACATGAGATGCGTGCAAACCCCGCCGTTGGGGTTTTGTCCGGTCCCATAATCACGGCTCACAACGAATTGATCGACCATGACCGCACCCATGACCGCGCCCATCGCACACAAACCGAGGATTCTGGTTCTGGACGAGGACCGGATCATCCTCCAGTCGCTCGCCCAGTTTCTGCGGCGCGAGGGGTATGAGGTTCTAACCAGCGACAACGCCGAACAGGCGGTCGCCCGCATGGAGAATGGGCCGGTTGAATTGCTTCTGGTCGATGTGAACATGCCCGGCATTAAAGCCTCCGATTTCCTGCGCGAGATGAAGCGGCGCCTGCCGCATGTGGTGCTGGTCGTCATCACCGGCTACGGCAGCATTGAAGGCGCCGTCGAGGCGACGAAGATGGGGGCGTTTGATTACCTGACCAAGCCGATTGTCGATGACGAAATCCGCGTGGTGGTCGAAAAGGCGGTTCGCCAGCAATCGCTGCTCTTTGAAAACCAGACGCTCAAACAACAACTCGATCTTCGTTTCGGCATCGAGAATGTGGTCGGCCACGATTACAAGATGTTGAAGATATTCGACCTCGTGGATGCCGTGGCGGATAGCCGGACCACCGCGCTGATGACCGGCGAGAGCGGAACCGGCAAATCGCTTTTGGCGCGGGCGATTCATCATCGCTCGCCGCGGCGTGACAAACCGTTTGTGGAGGTCAGTTGCGGCGCGCTGCCGGAAACGCTGCTGGAGTCGGAATTGTTCGGCCACATGCGCGGCGCCTTCACCGGCGCGGTCGCCGACAAACCCGGCCGCTTCCTCTGTGCCGACGGCGGCACATTGTTTCTCGACGAGATCAACAGCGCGTCGCCGGCGATGCAGGTCAAACTCCTTCGTGTTTTGCAGGAGCGACAGTTTGAGCCGGTCGGCGCGACGCAGACCAAAACCGTGGATGTGCGGGTGATTCTGGCGAGCAATGTCGATCTCGGCCTGCTCGTCGCGGAACAGAAATTCCGGCAGGATTTGTATTACCGAATTAATGTCGTCACGATTAAACTGCCGAGCCTGCGCCAGCGGCTCGGGGACATCCCCCTACTCGCCGGACATTTTCTGCGCCGCTTCCGCCAGGAAACCGGCCGCGAGGTATTGGGCTTCACCGACGCGGCGATGGCCGCGCTGCAGCGTTACGACTGGCCCGGCAATGTGCGCGAACTGGAAAACGCGGTTGAGCGCGCGGTTGTATTAAGTCGTCGCCCTCAAATCGACGTGGAGGATTTGCCGGAAACGCTCACGGCGATGCAGCCCGCGCCGCTTCAATCGGGTTCCATGCTGGCCAGTGATTGTTTGCCGGATACTCCGATGGCGCTGGAAGCGGCGCTTCAACTTCCCGAACGACGGATCATCGAATCCGCCCTGCGGCGGAATAACTGGAACCGGCAGGCGACGGCGGCGGAATTGGCGATCAATCGCACGACGCTCTATAAGAAGATGCGGAAGTACCGGCTGGATGTGGGGGAGACGAATTGAGGCGACGACGGCTCGATTATCAAATTCCCCATTCCCTGAGGATTGTCAGAAGACTCGGACGTGCGGCGGAAAACAGCCATCTCGCCCTGAGGTGGAATCCGGGCAAAACGATGGATGAAATCCCATCGTCGGATTCAGGAATGCGTCGGAACTTGCCCGTACGAGAAAGCGTGTAAGCTTCCAGCCGTGTTGTAAGAGGATCGACAATCCAATACTCGCGCACTTTTGCCCGCTGGTAGCTGTTGAACTTGTCTTGCCAATCCCGCTTGATGCTATCTGGCGAAACAACCTCAATCACCAAATCTGGCGCGCCGTCAATGTGATTTGACAATACTATTTCACTTCGCGCTGCACTTACGAACGACACATCAGGCATTCGCCGCTGGCGCAATTTCGGAAGCACAACGGTGAATTCTGATCCGCGCACATGCCCGAGGCCGTGATATTCGACAAAGTGCTGAACCAAACTCCGTAACCACCAGCCGAGCCAATCGTGATCTCCACTAACCGGGGCCATCATGATGATTTCTCCGTCGATCCACTCAGCGCGGGTCTTTTCGCCGATCCAATCGACGAATTCGTCCTCGGTCATGCGCCGGCGGGGATGCCGCTGAATCTCGCCGCGGCGAGTTGGTGGAGTCAGTGTATGGGCGAGTGGCATTGTGCGTGCCTTGGAACGAGAAAACGCGCGGCATAAATGCCGCGGCTAAACGGCAGGCGATTATACCGCTCGAAAGCGCCTTTGCCTAAAACGTCCGGTCGCGTGGTGGTTTTGTCGAAATCAGGACAATACATCCGTTTGGCTTTCGGAAAGCAATGGCGACCTGCCTTCCAGAATAGCACCGGCCGCGGTTGAGTCCGTCAACGAGTCCGTCAACGAGTCCGTCGAAGAACTCGAATCAGAAATTGGAACGGTCGAGAAGAGCGGATTGACCGCCACTGCCACCTTTGCTGATACCGGCGGATCGACGGCCACTTGAGCCGGCAATGCCGCCGCCAGCTCCGCGGCCAGGGGCGTGTTGCCGTTGGTTTTATTGATGTTCTGGGCGAGGAGCAGGAGGTCGTTGAAATCGACGATGCCATCGAAGTTGAAATCGGCGTGAACCCAATCGGCGGTGGTTGAGCCGGTATTCTGGGCCAGTGCCAATAGATCGTTGAAATCGACCTTGCCGTCTTCGGTGGCGTCCGCCACCAACTGCGGGCTGATGATGATTTGGTTTGGGGCTGCGCCGCCGATGGAGCCGTCGAGGTTGCCGTCGGCATAGCCGAGGGAATAGAGGCCGTTGGTGGTGCCTTTGTTGGCGGCGACTTGGGCGGCGACGGTGGTGCTGGTGAGGCCGGAGGAGCCGAGCCAAGAGCCGTTGTTGTAGGCGGAGTGCAAATATCCTTGCAGTGTTGAGACCGGATCGGAGCCGCTGAAATTGATGGCCAAAGAATTGCGTTCCAGATCGAAAGTTCCGCCAGAGTAAACGAAAAGGCCGCCGAGGGTGATGGTCGTCGCCGGACCCGAGCTGGTTTGGATATTCGCGCCGGTGGGAACGATCACGTTGTTGGTTTGCGCCGGCGCGGCATTGCCCACCCAATTATTGGGGTCGGCGAAACTATGCCCATCGCCATTGCCTGACCACGCGGAAGTCGGTCCTAATTGAGTGGCGGTCACGCTGTCGAGGTCAAAATTGTAAAATTGGTTATTGTTCGCCTGCATGGCCGGCTGCAAAGCGGGATTAGAAGCCGCCGGCCAGAAGCTTGAACTGGGCGCATAGGTGTTGAAATAAAGTGACATTGGGGTGGTAGGCACATCCGCCGTATCGGTGCGAATAACTTGGCCGTCCACCGACCATTGTATTTCATTCGGCAGCCACAGAATTTCGTAGGTGTGATACTGGGATTGATCGCCGTTTGGCAGCGTAGCGGTTGCCGGCGTTCCCGTGCCCAAGGGAACATTGTTGTACTCATTGGTCTGAACCTGCGTGGGATTGTTGGTGAGAAGCTCGAAGTCGATCTCGCTATGCGGCCCTCCGGGCGCAGGCGGCGGCGTATAGAGAAAGAACCCCGAAACAATGCCGCCCGGCGTTTGCGGAGCCTCCCGTATTTCCACGTCTATCTTCAGGCCGTCACCAACGCTGAATAATTGCTGGCTGACGATTTCCGTGCCGAAAAATGAATCTCCCGGAGTTCGCGCTGACGGATTGAAAGTATTGAGCGGGAGATGCGCCGCGCCGCCCGAAACCGGCGGCAGATATGGCGCAACCTGAAATTGAGTATTGGGAATGTATGTACTCCCGCTTGGGTCGTAAGCGGGAACATACCAGTTTGTCTGATTCAATGAATTACCGGCGAAATCATCGTTGAGGATGACCCCCGGCGTTTGCCCGGAAAGCAGCCGCCGGTTTTCGAGTGAATCCATGGCGGCGAGAACCAAAGTGACACTCCTTCGCGATTTCAAAAGGCGTGACGCCATAATCCCTCACTTTCGTGACAAATTATAGGCCCCCGGTCGGCGCAACGTCAAGGAGTATTCACATGGGATGATCGAGGGAAAATGAATCAGGGCGAGATGAGCGGTCTGTTGCATTTCATGGAGCGAATGAAGCAGGTGAATGCGGGCTTTGGAGTTTCATAATGAGTTGGTTTTCCTTGACTCCGCATTCCTGCCAGCCAAGTTTCCTGTAAAGGCCATAGCAGCCTGTGGCAAAAGTCTCGCGGGCCATGCTCGTGTCTTTTGGCCGCGAGCTTCGTTGCTCCTCCTCAGCGT